>Ga0265293_10001276_pt1 | contig 55556 bp, 41 predicted proteins | sample Munlanlewell138R_FD_192505 | JGI IMG/M metagenome (GOLD analysis project Ga0265293, IMG submission 192505) | Leachate microbial communities from a municipal landfill in Southern Ontario, Canada - Leachate well 138R | ecosystem: Engineered > Solid waste > Landfill > Unclassified | place: Canada... | reverse complement strand
TAACACGAACTCAGGGTTCAGAGCATCCTGATTGCTCACTTGAACCAATCAGTTATGGTAAGGAGAAATAACAATGAAATAATGTCAACAAAAAGCTTGACTTTCCAGAGAGTAACTACGACTATACTCCTTATGCTCTCCTTGGTATGTGTATGCTGGATATGGAGTTAGCTAATTTGTGGTGAAATCCGGTTGAATGTAGGTAATTTAGTTTTTTAGCGAGAAATTTGTAAGTTTATGTAGGTCGAAAAATACTGTCTTGAACTTAAAATTTAATCTGTTTAGTCTACCGAACTGATCATTGTACCGTCACCAATTCTGATGAGATTTTGTAACTCTAAAGCGAGAAGAACAGTAGACAAATCTCCCACGTTATAACCAGTTTTTAGAATAAGCTCGTCATAGCTTATTGCTGGCTTAGACTCTTGGATACAGTTTAAAACACCTTTTTCTTTGTCGCTAAGGGACGCGGTACGATCTACCTGCGTAGTCATAATAAGATCGTATTCCTCGACGATATCGACGTATGAAGAGACTAATTTAGCCCCTTTTTTTATCAGGTGATTAGGTCCTTCCGATTGAGGACGGTTGATGTCGCCCGGTAAAGCAAACAGATCTCGGTTATGTTCCAAAGCGTATTTGGCAGTGAGAAGAGCGCCACTACTTATCTTGCCCTGAACAACAAAGATTCCGTTGCTCAAACCACTTATAACCCTGTTGCGGGCGGGGAAGTTCCAACGTTCAAGCTTAGAACCTGGAGTGAATTCTGAAATCAAAGCCCCTCTTTCCAAAATACGTTCGGCTAACTTTCTATTACTCTCGGGGTATATCTGGTCGCAACCAGTTCCCATAACCGCATAAGTTATACCGTTATTTTCGATTGTCGTTCTATGGGCGTGAGTATCTACTCCAAAGGCGAGGCCGCTAACTATTCCATATCCGCTTCTACTCAACTCTCCTGTTATTTTTTGAGTCATCATTATTCCATAATTATCGGGTTTTCTGGTGCCTACTATGCCGATGAGTGTTGCTCCGTCATCTTTTGGGAGGGTACCTCTATAGTAGAGAACGAGTGGTGGATTGAAGATATTTTTGAGCATAGCTGGATAGTCGTCGTCTAAAATAGTGGTGTATTTAATCTGATATTTTTCAGATAACTCGCAGATGTTTTCCCAGTTTTCTGGTTCAGTATCGACGGCTAAGCTCTCTTTGATCTCATTAGAAATTCTTTGATAATCAAGTAATGGCTCAATCCCTTTACCGATGAAGTTTTCAGGCTCTCCAAGTGAGCTAATAAGCTGATGTGCTTTAACAGGGCCAAGGTCTTTTGTTTCAATAAGTTGTAGCCAAGCTTTAAGTCTTGAATCCATAATATTTACAACCTCCAGAGAGACAATATTTACTCTTCAGCCTGGTCAGCTTCCTGAATCATTTTGAATAAGTCACGTTTGAGCTGCTCTATGTTTTCGCCGCTGACCGCTGAAATTACAATTATATCTTTATCTACTTTATCTTTAAAATCCTTCACCAGTTGTGCTATACGTTCATCTCGATCGTCTTCTGAGACTGTATCGATTTTATTAAGTCCTATAAGATGTCTCTTTTTTTCAAGGTAAATGTCGTATTGCTGGAGCTCGTTTTTTAATACTGCGTAGTCGTTTACAGGGTCTTCAGAGTTTATATCAATGAGGTAGAGGAGGGTCTTTGTTCGTTCTATGTGGCGTAAGAACTGTAGCCCTAAGCCTTTGCCTGTATGAGCTCCTTCAATGAGACCTGGAATGTCAGCCATAACAAAAGTTGTGAATTCTGCAAACTGAACTACGCCTAAAGATGGCTCTAAAGTTGTGAATGGATAATCTGCTATCTTAGGCCTGGCGGCTGACACGTGGCTTAGCAAGGTAGATTTACCAGCGTTGGGAAAGCCGACGAGTCCAACATCTGCTATTAGCTTTAACTCCAATTCAATGTCACGCTCTTCCCCTTCACCACCATCTTCTGCAGTTCTTGGGGCTTGATTTGTGCTGGAGACGTAAGTTGCATTTCCTCTTCCCCCTTTACCACCCTTGGCAAGTATAATTTGGTCACCTTCATTTTCCAGCTCACCGATAAATTCTTTACCACCGTCTGTAATGTCGAAAAAAATAGTGCCTAAAGGGAATAGGAGCTCTCTATCAACACCTGACTTTCCAGCTTGATTTTTACCAGAACCGTGGCTACCCCGTTCAGCCCGAAAAAGCTTTAAATATCGATACTCGAGTAGTGTGTTAACATTTGCGCTCCCGACCGCTATTATATCACCACCTCTTCCGCCGTTACCGCCGTCAGGTCCACCCTTAGGGACAAATTTTTCACGACGAAAACTAACACATCCATTCCCGCCGCTTCCTGCTACTACCTTGATCCGTGCATAATCTATAAACATTTAGCCTCACATTGTTACGTTGTTCATTCTCTTACCAATAGTTAACATAATAGAACAGTTAGATGATATAATAAACTCCCTATATCTGTCAAAGATTTTAACAAAAGTTTAGTGCTAAAGTGAAGTATACTCAACACAAAAACGATAAACCGGCAAATAAAACTCGGCTTTGACGTCGTTCATACTTATCTTCTATTGTACAGGTCTTGAAAATGGTCTGAACACAATGAAGAGGTGATTAGCTTGATTAAGTATATATATAAACTCAAAGGGCTCAGTTGCGCTGGTTGTGCAGCTGAAATTGAGAGAGAAATAAGAAAGTTCGATTGGATAAGTGGAGTTGTGCTCGATTTCTTAAGTAAAGAGCTGACCGTTTACGTGGACGATAATGAGAAAGAAGAAGAGGTTACCGAAAAAGTTAAACGGGTAGTGCGGAGTATCGAGCCAGATATAATGGTTATGCTGTCGGACGAAAATAAAGAGGAGTCACGTTTTAGAGATGGAGTGTTCTCTTCACTAAAAACAATTGACAACTTGCTTACATTGCTCGGAATAATAATCTTTGCAGCTACATTCTTCATTCCGCAATCACATACACAACTAATCCTCTACCTGATAAGCTATCTGCTGATAGGAAAATACGTTATAATCGGTGCCTTTAAAAAACTCTTCAGTAAATATATCTTTAACGAGCATCTCTTGATGAGTATCGCAACACTCGGGGCTTTTGCCATCGGGGAGTATAATGAGGCTATAGCGGTAATGCTTTTCTATCAGATTGGAAAGTTCTTTGAGAATAGAATAGTCGAGTACTCACAGCAGTCTATTAGCGAAATACAAAAACTCAAGCCCGACTCAGTTAACCTCGTTCAGGATGAGCAAATAGTAAAAGTTCAGCCTGAAAAGGTTAAAAAGGATGCTCTGATTGTGGTCAGACCAGGAGAGAGAATATCTTTAGACGGTGTAGTCGTTGAAGGGAACTCTACCATAGATAACTCTATGATAACCGGTGAATCAATTCCGCTGCCAATCCAAAGTGGTAGCGAAGTATCGGCCGGGGCAATTAATCTCAATGGAATGATTAAGATAAGAGTGTCCAAAATATACGCTGACTCTACTATCTCAAAAGTCATCGACCTTGTAAGGCTTGCCAAAAGCAGGAAAACAGTCACAGAACGCTTTATAACCCGCTTTGCTAATATCTATACACCGATTGTAATGCTCTTAGCTTTGCTGATAGCTGTCGTTCCCCCTTATGTGTTCTCTGCCGGACTTTTCACCGATTGGTTCTATAGAGCTTTGATTTTCTTAGTCATATCCTGTCCCTGTGCGTTAGTGGTGTCAATCCCATTGAGCTTCTTCTCGGGGTTAGCTGTGTTGACCAGAAACGGAGTGCTTATCAAAGGGGCTCTGTTTATCGAAAACTTGGCCAAAACAAGTGTTGTAATACTCGATAAAACGGGTACGCTGACTCAAGGTAAAGTCGAGGTGTCAGCCCTCAAGCCAATGGAAGAGGTCAGTGAAGAAGAGCTTCTTAACTACGCTTTTCTCGGAGAGGTACAGTCGAACCACCCCCTTGCACAAGCTGTTCTCGCTGAACACCATAGAAGAAGTGGTGCTCACCAAAATATCAGTGACCAGCTTCTATCAAAATACTCCTACAACGAAGTGGCAGGGAAAGGGGTGGAAGCAGTAAGTGACGATGAACGCATAATAGTCGGAAGTATAGATTTCTTGAAGGGTAAAGGGATAGCTATAGCCAACGACTCGATTGAAACTAACTATAAAACACTGATCGGAGTGGGTGTTAATGACAAATTGGTCGGTTTTATTGAGTTTCAAGATAGCCTCAGAAATAGAGTCCACGATATGGTCGAAAACTTGGATCAAGTTGGAGTGAAAAGAGTCGTGATGCTAACCGGTGACGATCCAAATACAGCTCAAAAAGTAGCCGACGAGTTAGGAATAAAAGAGTATTTTGCCTCTCTACTCCCTGAAGACAAACTTAAGTATGTCGAGCAAATTAAAACTCAAGAAAAAGGGAAATTGCTTTTCATTGGCGACGGGATTAACGATGCACCCGCTATGGCACTGTCCGATACAGGTATGGCAATGGGTGGAATTGGCTCTATGGCAGCTATTGAGTCGGCTGATATTATCCTGCAGACCGACGAGATAAGTAAACTCCCTAACATTATAGGTATCGCCAAGAAAACACTCAGAAACGCTCAGCAAAACATAGCTCTCGCCTTAGGTATAAAGATCGCCTTCTTGATGTTAGGTGCTATGGGCTTTATGAGTATATGGGGTGCTGTATTTGCAGACGTGGGGGTAACTCTCCTGGCTGTATTAAACTCGCTCAGATTACTCAGATACAGAAAAATGAAGTAGCTAAAGATATAAAATAAAATGGTACATCCGTGGGGATTCGAACCCCAGACCCACTGATTAAGAGTCAGTTGCTCTACCGACTGAGCTACGGATGCACTAAACGTTGTTCAAAAAAATAGATAGAGTAATCGTGTCAATTATTAAAGTGAATTTCAGGCAGAAAATTTTGAGAGATAAAGAAACATTCGCTGTTTGTGCTTGACAAAATATGGATGTCTAATAAAAAGACTATACGTGTGCGCCTGTAGCTCAATTGGATAGAGCATCTGACTACGGATCAGAAGGTTTGGGGTTCGAATCCCTTCAGGCGTGCCACTTTTTCTTTAAGGGTATTTTATTTGTTTGTTAACCTCTTCAAATATAGAGGAGTATACTATGAAGACTAAACGTGTTGATTTTTACTATTTTTCGAGTACAGGTAACACTATCTTGCTCGTCGAACAGATGAAAAGTATCTTTGAAAGCCGATCATTAGAAGTTCAATGCCATTGTATCCCCAATGTGAAACCAGAAGCTATCGATATTAGAAACACTACTATCGGAATAGCTTTCCCAGTCGCTTATTTCTCCAGCTACCCATTTGTCTGGCGTTTCTTAAAAAGAATGCCAATCGCCAAAGGAGTCGATGCCTTTGTTGTCAACTCTTCACGCCAACACTCAGGGACAATAAGGCGTCAGCTTTACGACCTGCTTGCTAAGAAAGGGTATAAACCTATTGGAATCGGCGAGATACCTATGCCCAGCAGCGCTAATTTTCAGCCTTATGATGAAGAGATATATGAAGATAGCGTGCAAGAGGGTGTATTAAGAGCAGAGATGTTTGCTCTAAGCCTGTTGGATAATAGCTCAGTATGGCCTTCTGAAAATATGATGTCTAAACTCACCGAACTATTTAAGTTGCGTAAACTTGCTTGGCGTTTCTTAAACAGAGACTTCAAGCTGGTCATTGACACTATGAAATGTATCCGTTGTGGTATCTGCTATAAGCTATGTCCAGCCGATAATATTGAGATGGAACATTACCCTGAATATCTTGATAAGTGCCAACATTGCTTCAGATGTGTGTCATACTGCCCAGCTGATGCCATCAAGTTTAAAGACAAAGAGAAGTTTTATCCCCATACACCTGTTCCTCACGAAAAGATACTTGAATTCAGTCTTTAAGATAGACCTAATATGGAGATGTAGCTCGGTATCTGGGAGCTGAAAAGAGAAACAGTTTGACAGCCACCTCGTTTGAAAGATATTGCACTCTAATTATAATTGCAATCAAAGGAGGAATATATGATTAAAATTTTAGCAGTAATCATTGTGACTATTCTCTCAATCACTTGTTACGCAGACGCGGATAAGGATGTGAAAATAGTGAAGTTTGAAACCAACTATGGGGATATAGAGCTTGAATTATATCCACAAGTAGCACCAAAACTTGTAGCTAACTTTATCAAGTTAAGTAATGAACAGTTCTATGATGAGACTTACTTTCATAGAGTAATCCCTGATTTTATGATACAGGGTGGTGATCCAAATACAAGAGATGGCGATAGAGCAAGTGCCGGTACAGGCGGGCCAAGCTATAGACTTGACGACGAGATCAGTGCAAAGGCGTTAGGCTTAGACAAGACACTCGTAAAAGATTCTTATATGGCCAGACAAGTACCACCAAATCATCCAGAAGCTAATATGTCTTTACAAGACCTCTTAGAGCAACAAGGATACAACTTTAAAAATGATTTACCCTCTATTCCAAACACATATGGAGCGCTTTCAATGGCAAATGCAGGACCAAATACCAACGGTAGCCAATTCTTTATTATCACTGCTAAAGAGGGAACCCCTTGGCTTGACGGTAAACACACCGTTATCGGTAAAGTGGTAAAGGGAATGGATGTTGTGCATAAGATTGAAAACTTACCAAGAGATAGTAGAGATAATCCGCTGGAAGAGAACCAAGCAACCATTAAAAAAGTAACTGTAAAATAAGCGTTAATTATAGAAAACATAAGGAGCTCACTTCAATTGAAGAGAGCTCCTTTTTTATTTCGTTTGTTATTTACTTATCGTTTGTGTGGTCGAAATTCACCTTAAGATAGTCATCTTCTTTAGCCTCTATGAGCGTTTGAGCTGTTGAAGCCACTACTCGGAAGTATAACATCCCTTCATAATGCATATCAACGCTGGCAAAGGTGTTGCTTGTAGTGGTAAATAGCGGCCAGTTCTCAGCAAATGGGTCACTTGAAGCATATACCTTATATGAGTTAGCTCCAATAATTGGCTCCCAGCTGATTATTGCTGAAGAGTCACCAATATTACCAGTTATTGATACTTGAGGCTGTGGAAGCTCTGTCAGATCCTGTACCATCACGTTGAAGGTATTTCCAACAGGATATCTGTCGTTATTGTGATTTTCGTCACCTTCGAGATGTACTAAGGCGTAAAGTCTGTGTATACCTTTAGCAACTGGTACCCAAGTCATCTCATGCTCAGCTTCATCACCCTGTTGCCACAAGATTTCGTTTACTTCTAAAGTAGAAAGAGTTTCGCCAGTGTCTCGCATTAAGTACAGCGTATATTGCGGTTGCCAAATGCGCCCTTCATTGCGAACTTTAACCTTAACAGTCTCTGGAGTACCAACTTTTGTTAAGTTGTTACCGGTGAGCCCTATGACAGCTATATCGTGGTCAAACATTGGAATATACTCATCGGCGCCGATACAAGGATTAGTTGCATCTCTATCATCACCATCGATGTCAGTGGTTATCCCTTCTATAGGTCTACCCATTCCACTTAACTGTGCAGCATATGAGTGGAGATCAAACTGGCTTAAATACCTTGGATTCCCTACAATTGAGTTTTGATTCATTGTGTAGTCTACTGCTTTTAGGGTAGACAGGTTATTTACTTCAGAACCATACCAGCCGAATCTACTTGTATTAGTGTAGTAGTTATTATAGTCCATTTCAACAACAGAATCTTTGTAGAGGATGTAGAATGCACGACCGTTAGCTCCTTCTTCAGTGACTGCTAACGAGTTATTCACCAATCGAATGTTTTTTGACCTGTTTGCTGACCAGCCATTATCTATAAGGATTGCAGCAGCTTGGGTGTAGTTACCAGTTTCAACGTCAACGTTTATGCTATTATAGTAGAAAGCTACGTTTTCTATAGCAGAGTTTACCATAATTCCCCCCACCCAGTTGGAGTCACTTTTGTAGGTAAAGCCGCCACCAATCATATTATTAGCAACAATAGACATTTCGCCCGAACTGGAATGGCAGCGTTCGAGAGGCAAGTTTGGATTATACACGCCAAATTCAATCCCATATCTTCTCGCTTTAATTATACGGTTGCCGATAATGCGGAAACCACCAGAAGCAGTGTAGATATTGAGTCCGAATGAGACAGAATCACCTTCTGGGTTCATCTCAATTACGTTTCCACTAACCTCAAAGGCGTCTAAATATCGAAGTCTGATAGCGCCAAGATACATATTGCTTATTTTGTTGTTCAGAATTTTAATTCCTGGCAAGTAGTCGTTTTCTGATCCGTTAACGTAGATAGCAACTTTACCGTTGGTAAAGCTATTCCCTTCGATAGTAAGGTTACTTGCTGGATATCCTTGAGCATAAGTATCGTTAGAGCTGTTAATAGCTACGATATGTTCATTATATCGAACATCATTTTCGCTAATAAAATTACAGCCTCTAATAACTATATTATCGGTTCTATTTCTAAGATTGATACCCCATCCAGTCCCTTCCACAATAATCTTAAAGGTGATATTTTCGATAATAACGTTTTTAGATGCTAACAGTAAAAGAATATGTTTGCTGTTACTGGTGACTGTAGGCCTGGTGAAAACTGCAGAGGGAGCGTATCCATCTGATGTTAAAGTCACAGTATTTGTTTCTGAAGTGCCTACAATTCTCTCGAGCTGGAAAGGTCCTTCATAAGTACCTGCGGCAAATTTAATTACAACAGGTCCATTAATACCATCGGTACTTAATTTTTCGGAGACTTCTTCAAAAGACTCAAAATCTCCTGTCCCATCTGGGTTTACAGTGTAAGTTCCCTCTTCCAAAGCATCTGCAAAGAGCGAGAATGTAAAGAGAGAGAAAATCAAGCAAAGTAAAGCCAAGTTAAAAGGCTTACTTTTCCACATAATAGTTACCTCCATATTTGTCACTAAAAACATTCTGTAATGTAAGTGTATAGCCTATTGTAAGCTTATACAGTATGGAAAGAAGGGGCTTCTGTGTAGAATGTCAAGGATTTTCTTGAAAAGTCTCTATAAAAATTAGCGAAGTAACCATTAAGTAGAAGGTTAGCTTTCGAAGTAAAGATATGCTACGTTTTTAGCTTCTTTTTCTCAGCAGCGGGGAAGAGGATATTGTTGAGGATTAGTCTATATCCGGGTGAGTTTTTGTGTAGGCTAAGGTTGGTCTCAGGGTCACCGATACGGTGTGCATAATCTTCAGGATCGTGTCCTCCATAGAAGGTAAAGGTACCTTTACCGAGATTACCGTGTAGATATTTAACTACATCTTCACCTGGTGCTTCACCAAGGATGATCACTGCTGGTTTAACAAACTCTTTATAGAAAGCGGTTGTTTGTCCCATAAATCCGTTTACGATTGAGGTATGGCACTGTGTTAGCATAGTTGGCACGGGGTCAAACTTTGCCGAGAAATCAAACAGGGCAAAGAAGTCTTGATCGGCGTTACTGAGTTTTCGTTTTTCACTTGTGTCTATGCTGGAGAACTCATACTTATAGGGATTAGGTGTTAGAGTATAATTTTCGAAAGCAAAAGTACGTGAGAAGTCGAGTTTACTTTGATAGTTTGGGTCTAAGGGGTCTCCGTCGATTTGTTCTTCTACTATATCTATTCCTGCTGCTGATAGTGCGATATCGAGCGTCTCAGTAGCAGCGCACATAGCAAACAAAAAGCCACCGTTAACCACATATTCTCTGATATGTTCGGCTATGGTATGTTTAAGTTGCCAGACTTTATTGAAGCCATTTCTTTTAGCCATTGCTTCATTGACTCTGACGTCTTCCTGATACCAGTCACTTGTTCTATAGCTACCGTAAAACTTGCCATATTGTCCGGTAAAGTCTTCGTGGTGCAGATGTAGCCAGTCATAATCTTTTAGGGCACCGGAGAGCACTTCCTCATCCCAGATTTTATCATATTTAATTTCGGCATAGGTGAGTGCAAGTGTAACCGCATCGTCCCAGGGGAGCGAGTTAGGCGGTGTATACACTGCAATTTTTGGCTCTTGTTCGAGGTTAATGACCTCCATATTAGACTCATTCATAGTTGAGTAAATCGAGGCTAAGTCAGCGGTTCCAACAGTTTGATAGCTTACGCCACGTATATTACACACGCTCATTATCTCTTTTGAATCTTCAATGAGAAAAGAGCCGTCTCGATAGTTCAGGAGCCATTTAACGTTTAGTTGCTGTATAAGCGCATAAAAAGCGACGCCATAAGCTTTTAAGTGGTCGGTTTGAGATAGATCCATAGGGATAAGAATTTCGGCAGCAAGTTGATGCACCAAGCTCAACAGGACAAAAACGATGAGTAGGAATAAAAGGGAATGTAGTCTCATATTTCGTTTACCGTTCAAACAAAGTCGCTTAAAATCTCATTAGATACAAAGTAAGCCTTTGAGTTTAGATAGACTCTTTGTTCATCCACGACTATAAAATCGTTATATTTTTTTAGCTGCTTACTGTATCGTTTTAGCAGGTCGTCACCAAACTGTTCATTATATTGCATAATATTTATCCCATCGGTCAATCTTAACCCCTGTATTATAAAGTCTTTCCTTTTTGTTTCTAAGCTCTGCTCTTCAGTGTTAGGGTACATCGTCTTTTCTTGAACAGACTTATAATAGTCAGCCAAGTTAGACGGGTTTGCATATCTCTTATCGTCAACATAGCCATGTGCACTGGCTCCAAACCCTAAATAGTTTTTAGTCTTCCAATACGCCAAGTTATGTTCAGACTGATACCCCTCACGAGCGAAGTTAGAGAGCTCATAATGAGTATACCCCTCTTTTGTCAGAGCTTCAACTATATAACCATAAAAGGTTGAAATTATTTCATCATCAGGTGTTTGATAGTTTTGTTTTGCAAAGGGGGTATCTTCTTCGATACTAAGACAGTAAGTCGAGATATGTTCGGGGTTTAGCTCAATAAGTGTCTTAATATTAGAGGCTATATTATCCAAAGTCTGACGTTCGAGACCATACATCAGGTCTAACGAAATATTGTTAAAGCCTGCATCGCGGCACATCTCAAAACATTTCAAGTTATCCTCTGAGTTATGTAGTCGCCCCAAAGATTTGAGCTCTTTATTGTTGAACGATTGAGCTCCTAAACTTAACCTGTTTATAGGTAGCTCGCTCAATTTTTCAAGATACTCCTGATCTATAGTGGCCGGATTTACCTCTAAAGTTGCCTCTTTAAGCTGAACAAGGTCAAACTTTTCAAGAATCATCTTTAGCTGATCAGGTTTCAACAGGCTTGGCGTACCTCCACCGAAATAAATTGTGTGAGGTTTAGCGTCTATATGTTCAAGGTATAGGTCAATCTCTTTCGAAAGGGTTTCAAGATATCGCTCTTTTTCATTTTGATTATCACTTACCGAATAGAAGCTACAGTAGGGGCATTTTCTGATGCAAAAGGGGATATGAAGGTAGATATATCTGATCATTTAATCGACTTAAATATACGCTCCCATCTAACCCCATCATACCCTGTTGACCAGAAGATGAATAGGGGCGATCCAGTGATGTCTTCTCTTTCTAAAAGCCCCCAGTAACGGCTATCGGCACTATAGTCTCGGTTATCGCCCAAGACAAAGTAATGTCCTTCGGGTACGGTCATTGGCCCATAATCATCCCGTTGTGATATTATTCGAGGGTCGAGATACTGTTCATATCCGCCGATATATTTCTCATCATTAACGTAGAGCTCTTTTCTTATCATCTCAATTTTATCCCCAGGCATTCCAATTACTCGTTTGACAACATTCTTTTTTTCGTGATAGTGGAAGAAGAATTTGCTTTTATTCCAGTAGATAGGGGGGATGATTTTTACGAAATTTTCTTTAGGTGGGTGTAGCGGATCGGCAGGATAGCGGAAGGTTACAATATCGTCTCGTTTAGGGTCGGTAAAGAAGTATTTCATTTTATTTGCGACAAGGTAGTCACCGACGAGTAGCGTCGACTCCATAGACCCAGTCGGTATTTTAAAGTTTTGGAAGGTATAGTTTCTGATAATCATAGCCACAACAAAGGCAAAGAGTATTGCTTCCAGCCAGTCTTGTGCCCAGTTTTTCTTTCTAACTATCTTTTTCTTTTTCATTGTAAATCCTTTTTAAGGTATCCGACGTAGCAGTTATTACCTTTAATCGTAAGGTATATAACACTATAGCATATCGTATGTTTTGAAGTCATAATTGAATTACTTAGCTCTTTTCTTCCCTTTAGCAGGTTTTGGCGGGTCTTGAAGGGCTATGGCGAGCTCACGTTTACGCACTTGTGCTGAAGAGCCACTTTCGATGACAAATTCTGTAGAGGCAATACGTCCTGTAGAGGGTTGGGTAATCTCGATTCTAACTGTCTCACCAATTGACCAGTCTACCGGTGCTTTAGCGAGTCCAGGAAAGTTTCCTAAGTTAAATCTGACGTTATAGTAGGTCCCTTCCATATCAATGTAGCAGTGTGGCAACTCATCGGTAAGCACATAATCAGGTCTCCCGACGATCCAGGCACGGAACTTAAGTGAGCCCTCTTCCGGGTAAATAACATTATCGGGGTAGCTACCGCCAAAGTCGTAGATCTCTTGTACCACCATTTTGGGGACAGTCATCTGTCCGAAAGCACTACTGACCAGGAGTAGCAAGAAGGTAACGGATAATAGTATAACTTTTCTCATTTATCTCTCCTTTCCATAAGTTATTAAAAATGGCACGCCCGAAGGGATTCGAACCCCTAACCCTCTGATCCGAAGTCAGATGCTCTATCCGATTGAACTACGGGCGCACTTATAGCAATGAAAAAAAGAATGTGATAGCTGTCTACTTATTTTTCATAGATCTTCATTGTAAAGAAAGATCTCTAACGAGTCTAATCGCTTATAGGGTTAACAACTCACCTCATAACTTGTTTCCCCTGTTAATTACTAGCAACTGTCAGCCTGCTGTTAGGTTACATATTTGTATTATAATCAGGATAAGCATGGGGAAATTACTGCTTGACCAGATTTCGTTTACTACGGAGAATGATTCAGGAAATAAGGAGATTAGACCATGAGCGACAAAGATAGAGTAATGAAGACAGACCATACAATTAAGTCAGTATTTCGGTACGACTCCAAAAAGAAGATTTTACGCCCTTTGATCGGGATGAAGATACCTGCTGGGTTTCCTTCTCCTGCACAGGACTATATCGAAGGGACGCTTGATCTAAACGAGTTTTTGATAAGCCATCCAGCTTCTACCTATTTTGTTCGAGTAGAGGGTAATTCGATGATCAATGCTGGTATATTCCCTGACGATTTACTAATCGTGGATCGTTCTTTGGAGCCGTCTCACAATAAAGTAGTTATAGCATTAGTGGATGGGGAGTTAACGGTAAAGAGGTTGAAGGTAATAGATGGTAGATATATATTAGCTCCTGAGAATGAGGATTATGAGCCGATAGAGGTTGAAGAGTGGATGGATATGTTAGTTTGGGGCGTGGTCACTTATGTCATCCATAAGCTCTGATACTCAGGCACGGTCGGGCTCTAATATATTTGCGCTGATCGACTGCAATCATTTTTATGCTTCTTGTGAGCGTGTATTCCAACCGGAGCTGGAGAATCGCCCAGTTGTTGTGCTCTCCAACAATGACGGTTGTGTAGTTGCTCTAACTCCTGAGGCTAAGGGTGTTGGAATAGTGAGAGGCACCCCTTATTTCAAGATTAAGCACCTAATTAAAAAGCATAACATAGCGGTATTTTCTTCCAACTATTCACTTTATGGAGATATGTCTTGCCGGGTGATGTCAAATCTTTCTCTGTTGAGTCCGGAGGTTGAAATTTACTCAATAGACGAGGCTTTTTTATCATTAGACGGGATGGATAGATCAGAGCTAATCTCTTATGGACAAATGGTTCGTAAGGCGATTAGAAAAAACACAGGGATCCCTGTTTCCATTGGTATTGCGAATACAAAAACTTTAGCCAAAGTTGCCAATCATATTGCCAAAAGGGTTAGGGAGCATAGCGGTGTTTTTGTGATGTTAGAAGACTCTCTTAGAGAAGAGGTTTTAAAGGGGATGCCTGTTGGCGACATTTGGGGCGTAGGACCGCGTAACGCCAAAAAACTAAACAGTATCGGAATCACAAATGCCTGGCAGCTGACTCAGCTCGACGATAAGTGGATAAGGGATAAGATGACGGTAGTGGGGTTGAGGACAGTTGAAGAATTGCGCGGCAACTCCTGTCTCGACTTAGAGATGGTTAAAGAGCCGAAGAAGAGTATAATTAGCTCCCGATCATTCGGCACCCCTGTAGAGTCTTTAGAACACCTTTTAGAGGCAGTTTCCACCTATTGCTGGATTGCCACCGAGAAGCTCAGAGAACAAGGGTCACTGGCAAGGCGTATTCTTGTTTACATTACCACCAACCGTTTCAAGGAAGAGCCACAATATGCCAACTATAAAGAGATAGAGCTCAAGGCGTATACTGCCTATCCGCCAGACTTTATAACCCCTGTTTCGGATGCGCTGACTAAAATGTATCGAAAGGGGTACAAGTATAAGAAAGCGGGGGTAATGATTTCCGATATTATTCAAGAGGAGAGCGCCCCTTACGATTTATTTGAACCATCTTATAATGACGATAAAAGATCGCAAGTAATGGAATGTGTCGACAATATTAACAAAAAATGGGGTAGTCATACCATCTATTTTGCCTCCTCCGGGATCAAAAAAGAGTGGCAAATGAAGCGTGAGATGCTTTCAAATCGCTATACAACTAACTGGAATGAGCTTTTAAAGGTCAAGGCTTAGGCTGTTAATATGTGCGACAGATTCGCTCTTTTTACCAATATAAATACAGTTTTTTTAGATTGAGAAATGCCCTGTAGTGAAAAAAAGTAAGTAGGCCCAAAACAGAGTGAAAAAGATCCAGAAATAGGCTGTAAGTAATACCCTTTTCGTCCATATTAACTCACCCTCATCCTATAGGAACCTAAGGAGAATAGTCGTAGGCGGCCTATATCCGCCTACGACTATTCTCCTTACTATCCCCTTAGGTGAAGGTTTTTATTTGATTGGCAGGCAATGAGATACAGAGATGAGGCGAAATAGTCTTTGACACTTTATCAAATTTGGTCTGATTGGGACACAGCAAGGGCGGAATTGTCCGACCAAAATAGGGGGTCTATTATGAGTAAAAAATCAAAAATTCAAGAGCTTGCTGATGATTTAAGTTATCGTTCCGGTGGAAGTGTTTTGTCAATTTACCAAATTAAACCTGAACTCAGACATTTGGCATCTAAAACTATCCAGAATTACTTGGAATTACCACTTTCCGTGCAGATGGCGGTTAAGTTGTCATATGAGATAAGTGGAACTTTTGGGACTAAGGTCGGTAAGAAAGGTGGCTTTGTGTTTCAGATGTCACACGGCACCCAGCAAATCAAGAAATATGACCCTAAAATTTACAAAAAAAACAGTGAGAATACGCCACTCCGCAAGCGCTCCCGTCTAATAATGCAACAAGCTTCTCAATTCCCTTTAGCAGAGCGTAAAGACAAGGTTAGAGAGCTCTACAAAACAATGCCGTATAACCTATCTCAAACAGATCCGGTTAAACTAAGAATGAAAAACTTTTACTTCGATAGAGAGACGCAAAAAGACGACAGACTAATGATTTATCGTGCTACAGACCCTTATAATCCTAACCCTGATACTGACACCTTTGTCGCAGAAAAGAATTTTTCTCCTAACAGAACGATACCTTTTGAGTTTGACAATAGAGAAGAGGAGTATTATTATGCGGTTAACAGTAGGACTGGTGAACGTTCTAACCTCTTACATTTTATTTGGGAGAGTGACTTTGATCCGGTGATTGTTAAGAAAAATAATAATAGCAGAGGAGTTATTAGCGGAGGACAGTCTATGATAAATAATGGAGGTATTATATTGTCGAGACAAGTAAATACATCGACTATAGCGTGGAAAATAAATGGAAAAAAAGATACCTTGAATTATGGTTGTAACATAAGGAAGGAAGGTTTTTTGGGAGTTACTTTAGATGAGAAATATAATTATGCGGAATGAACTTACAGCGGCTATTAAAAAAGAAAAAGCGATTTTAAGTTGCCTTGAAGAATCAGTAATTAAAAGTGTTAATGCAAGACCGTTTTTGAAATGGGCTGGTGGCAAGCAACAACTTATATCAAAATTAGAGCAGCGGTTTCCTGAACATATTAAAACGACAAAACAAGTAACTCACTATATAGAACCGTTCGTGGGGGGTGGAGCTCTGTTTTTTTATCTTAAATCGAATTATAAAATTGAACACTCAACTATTATCGATATAAACTCTGATTTAATCGCATCTTATAAGGTTGTACAGAACAATGTCAGCGAACTAATATCACACTTGAAAGCAATGGAGATAAATTATCTTTCTGCTGATAATGAAGAGCGCAAGGACATCTACTACCAAACTCGACAAGAGTTCAACTTAAAAGCTGAGAGCTTTTCAAATCAACTCTCAGGAGATACAGTAGAAAGGGTTGCTCAACTTATATTCCTTAACAGAACTTGCTTTAACGGCCTGTATAGACTGAACAGCCGTGGACACTTTAACGTACCACAAGGTAGTTATAAAAATCCAACAATTTGCCAAGAAGAGAGATTAATAGAAGCTCATAAAGCGCTTAAAAACACTGAAATACTACAAGGGGAGTTTGAACTTGTCAAGCATTTAGCAACTAAGGATAATTTCATCTATTATGATCCCCCTTATAGACCTCTAAATACAACATCAAACTTCACAAACTACTCAAAAGATGGATTTAATGAAGAAGATCAACATAGGCTTTATAGAGTGTTTAACGAATTAAATGATCGCCGAGTATATCAGATGCTTTCAAATTCTGATCCGAAGGTTTATGATCCTAAAGATTCTTTCTTTGACAATATGTACTCCAAATATAACATTGCCAGAGTTGATGCTAATAGAATGATTAATAGCAAGGGGGCAGGTAGAGGTTCAATAACTGAACTGTTAATTACAAATTATTAAGGAAATAGGAAGTATTATGAAAAGTCTGTCTATTTATAGAAAGAAGGGCTTAAATAGCTCTGGCGAAGTATTTGATTACCTTATGGGAAATCTCCAGGAAACAGTTGTTGATTGGTCCTATTTCGTCGATTGGAGAAAAGTTATTAAGAATCAGAAAGAAATAGAAATATACCTGAATACTCTAAACTACTTAATAGGTAAAGAAAATGTAGAGGAGGAATTCCGTTATTTACACGCTAAATGTCCCGATATTATTAAGGCCTTACCTATTCTGATAGCTTATAGAAAAAAGGATCTTATTATTCTTGATTCAACTCACACAGAAATATTGTTGACAAAAAAGTATGAGTTGAAAGACTTAATTATAGATCATGCAGTGGAAATTGGTAACAAGACTGGCTTGTTCTCTTTACTTAGTAATAGAAAAATAAAAAACTTGGTAGATTACGTGTTCGGTGTTGAAGTAGGGTTGGATACTAATGCTCGTAAAAACCGAGTAGGCACTGCTATGGAGAGCTTAGTTGAGAAGCATATTAATGAGATTATAGCGGGCGATGAATCAATTAAGTATATTTCACAGGCGACACAAAAAAGTGTTCTTTCCCAACTGGGATACGAAGTTGAGATAAGTGAAACTAATAAGAAAATTGACTTTGCAATAAGAAGAAACGATAAACTGTTCTTTATAGAGACCAATTACTACTCTGGACCAGGATCTAAACTTAAGTCAACCGCAGGTGAGTACAGGGACATGCACAAGTATTGGAACGACCAAGGGATTGTATTTATTTGGATTACTGATGGATTGGGTTGGAAGTCGACTGTAAATGACTTAAGAGAAACTTTTGATGCTATTGACTACACTTTAAATTTAAAAATGCTTTATGATGGTGCCTTAAAGGAAATAATTTTAAAGAAATGATCCATGAAATATACTAAGAATTATCAGAATCAAAATTGCTTCTTCGTTATGGAGCGCTCTAAATACTCCAGTAACCGCTGTGTATTACGCGATGATTTAAGTGGTGTATGGCTATATGAGTCAAACTGTATTGAATTTATGGACCACCTTATTGTGAAATTCCCTGAAGGAAAGTTTGACTTAATAATTGCTGATCCACCTTACTTCTTGTCTAATGGAGGCATTACTTGCCGTGGTGGTAAGATGGTCAAAGTTGACAAAGGAGATTGGGATATATCAGAAGGACCTGAGTTAAATCATAGTTTCAATAAGGAATGGCTATCTCGCTGCCAAAAATTATTGAAACCTAATGGCACTATTTGGGTTTCTGGGACGCATCATGTAATATATTCAATCGGATATGCTATGCAACAGCTGGAAATGAAAATACTTAACGACATTACCTGGGAGAAGCCCAACCCCCCTCCAAATTTATCCCGTAGAGTGTTTACTCATTCAACAGAGACAATTATTTGGGCAGCAAAAAACGAAAACTCAAAGCAGTTATTCAACTATGATTTAATGAGAGAAATAAATCATGGAAAGCAAATGAAAACAGTCTGGCCTATTTTGCCGCCAAGTAAAAATGAAAAAATATTTGGAAGACATCCTACCCAAAAGCCCTTAGCCCTTTTAGATCGAATTATTTTAGCAACCTCAAATGAAGGAGACATAATCTATGATCCTTTTGCTGGAAGCTCTACTACTGGAGTCGCAGCTTTAAAACTAAGGCGTAGGTTTGTAGGAACAGAGCTTGATCCTGATTACATTGAGTTGTCCAAAAAAAGACTAATAGATGTTTTGGAAAGAAATTTACTGCCTATATAGATGTTTTCTTTGCATTAAAATGTGTTTGTGTGTTCTGCAAAGTATGAGGTAACCTGTTTTTTGATTAAAGAGGCGGTCTAAGAAGGGTTCAAAATAACTAACGAGGCTTATTTATCATTACCCATAGAAATTTTCCTGAAGTAATAGGTGAGCCTTTATATAAGGCTAATCAATCCAGAAGCTTGATTTAGACAGGCCAGACACCTAAAGGTACTATTTTAAAACACCTATTTATTTATAAGCTTGGAACATAAATTGCTTGGTATATTATGCAGGGATATGAAATAAGGGTTTTGAAGCTGTTTAATGCTTGTGACCCTTGCTGAAGATTAGTCAAAAGTTAAACATTGCCCGACTGCAGCCGAGAAAACGACATTTTTATCGGGACTAAATAGGAGGACGAGATGTTTACAAAGACCAAGCTGATGAGAGTTGGCTTCATCTTGTTGACAGTGATGTCATTCAGTTTGACAGTCCAGTATGCTGAGCTTAGTGATTTAGACGGCTCGGTTGGGAATAATATCATAATTAAACCTACAAATAAGATTTGTAATAGTAAGTATAATCGTTTAGAGCAGGGTGATATTGCGTTAACAATGGTTCTAAGCCTGGCAAGTCACTCTAACACAAGAATAATTAACACAAGTGTAAACAAAGTAGACAGTGTTGTCAACATTGTTTGTTTACACCATAAATAATAAGTAATGGAGGATGTAATGCCCATAAAAGATGCTAAGTATTTCGTGGTTTTATTAACAATATTGACACTGTTTGCGACACTGACTGTAAATTTATCAGCTCAGTTTGCAGGTGGTCGAGGTACTTTTAACGATCCGTGGGAAGTGGCCACTGCTGAACAGTTAAACAAGGTTAGGGATTATCTTGGCTTTGTAGATATGGAAGTCGATGTATTTAACGTTTATTATTTTAAGCAAGTAGCAGATATTGACTTAGGCGTACCCCCTTGGAATGAGGGAGAAGGGTGGTTGCCAATAGGTGATAAGGAGCATCCATCGTGCTCAATTTATGATGGTAATAATTTTATGATATCTGGGCTGTATATTAACCGTCCAGATACCGACTATGTAGGGTTATTTGGTTATGTAGATACGTCAAATCCGTATAACTTGCATTTGGATGATGTCGATATAGTTGGAAGAGATTATGTCGGCTCATTTGCAGGTATGTCGGAGAGAACAGTTATTCCTCGTGATTATTGCCCCATTTCGCATGGTATTTCAGCGAGTGGCACAGTGAAAGGTAACAGTAATGTAGGTGGACTATATGGCTGTTATATGGGCAGAACAATGCTTAATGATTCTTTTGCAAAAGTTGACGTTGTGGGCTACAGTGAAGGAGAGGCAACCATTGGTGGTTTAGTTGGCTTGATTAAAAACGGTGTATCAACTCATAATGTTTACTCTTATGGGACTGTTACAGCCGCTGGTATGGGGAGTTATGTTGGTGGTCTTTTCGGGAAGGTAGATAATTGTCAATTACCTGCGCTTTACAGTTATTCAGCAGGTAAAGTGGTTGGCGGAGAGAATACTGGAGGCCTCGTTGGGGGTATAATCAATTCACAAGGAAAAGGGAAATATAGCTATTGGGACATTGAAGCGTCCGGACAAGCTGAGTCAGCGGCTGGTGAAGGTAAAACTACCACTGAGATGGCATACCCATATGGCGGTGATTTGTATAGCGAGTGGGATTTTGATACGGTTTGGCAGGATGATGTTTGGGGTTCTGCTAATAATGGCTATCCTATTTTGGGTCAAGCGTTGAAGGTCCCATATCCTGCTGTAGTTGTGTCTCCTACAGGTCAGGGTAAGGTCGATCCGGTATCCGTTACTCTATCTTGGCTTCCGCAGTTTAACAATGCACATAACAATATGGTAACTGAGTTTGCTGTTTCTTTTGGCACGGATAATCCACCTACTAATATCGTTAATAGAAAGGCTATAGCTTTGAATACAAGCTTTACAGTTCCAATAGAGCTTGATTATGATACCACTTATTTTTGGCAAGTACTCCCTCTGAATATAACTGGGATTGCCGAAAGCTGTCCAGTATGGAGCTTTGCGACTCTAAGTTTAGGTGAAAAGTACTTCGCCGGTGGTAATGGGTTTGAGACTGATCCTTGGAGAATTGAAACGGCTGAGCAGCTTAAAAACATACATCATTTTGTTAATCAATACAAACATTTTGAACTAAAGAATGACATTGACTTTACCGACTCGGAGCGTGAAAGTGAAGAGAGTATATGGACACCTATCGGCAAGAATAAGACGACTGCTTTTAATGGTGTTTTTGATGGTAAAGGGCATGCAATCAAGGGACTTCACATCAAATCAAATGATGAAAACGTAGGCTTTTTTGGCTATCTTTCAGAAGCAAATATAAAAGACCTTTATTTAGTGGACGCTAAAGTTGAAGGGGGGATCTATGTAGGGGGAATTGCAGGAGTTAGCGATAATAACTCCGAAATATCTCACTGTATCGTTATGGGTGAAGTCACCGGTGCCGAATCGGTAGGTGGAATAGTTGGTAAGAATAGTGATTCAGAAATTGTTGCAAGCGCTAATAAAGCGTCGATCAATGGCAACAGATATGTTGGAGGATTAGCTGGGCGAAATAATTCTTCAATGATAAAGAATTGCTATAACGTCGGGAAAGTGAGTGGAAGTGAGCGTACAGGAGGGCTTGTAGGCCATAACACTCGCGGTAATTTGGCGCACAACTATTCATCCGGTATGGTCAACGGTGACGCCTTTGTTGGTGGTTTGGCAGGCAGCTATAGTGAGTCTGGTTCAAAAGACTACAGGAACTATTGGGATATAGAAGTCTCGGGGCAAAATAGTTCTGCTGCTGGTATTGGCAAAACTACTACAGAAATGACTTATCCATACGATACAGATGCTTTCGTTGGTTGGGATTTCAGTAAAATCTGGATTGCTGATTTCGATCACACTAAGAATAACGGATATCCTTACCTGTTAGTAGAACGAGATTTTTCTACAGATGCAAATCTAATGATCACCCCTTCAACTATTGTTCTTAATAACTACCCTAACCCGTTTAATCCAGAGACTACTATCTCGTTTAACCTTCCTATGGCAAGTGAGGTGGGGCTCTCTATCTATAATATTAAAGGACAATTAATTGAGAAAGTAGTCAATAGCTCTATGGAAGCAGGGCAGCATAAAGTAGTGTGGAACGGCAATGACGTATCATCTGGCCTCTACTTCTATAAGCTGACTACACCTGAAGGGAGCCTAATCAATAAAATGATGCTACTTAAGTAGTATATACGATTTATAAAAGATAGGGCGGGCTTGTCCTGCCCTATTACTCAGAGCTTTAACAAAACAAAAGGGAGGTTGTGATGTTTAGTGAGAAGAAAAGAATAATAATTGGTCTGCTGCTACCCCTGTTCTTAATGGGCGTTATCGGTCTCTATGCTCTTTTTGGCGGTGGTAGTGGTACACAAGAAGACCCTTGGCTTATCGAAACTGCTGAACAATTGAAGTACCTGTCCACTAATGGATATTACAGACAGGTTGCCGATATAGATTTAGGCGTTTCTCCTTGGAATGAAGGGAAGGGTTGGGAACCTATCGGTATTACTGGAGCTGCTTTTAGCGGAAATTATGACGGTGGTGGGTATAGGATTTCAAATCTTTATATTAATTCTCCTAATACCTCTGACGTTGGTCTGTTTGGAACTTGTTTTGGTGCTACGTTAAAAAACATTGTTTTAGAGAACGTTGATGTAACCGGGCGTAAGTGGGTTGGCGGACTTGCTGGTCAATTCTCTGGGAAACTACCATGGAAAGATGGTAATCCCTATGGGAACATATATAACTGTTCTGTTAGTGGAAGCGTTAAGGCAGACTCACGAGCCGGTGGGTTAGTTGGTTACTCTAAATATATAAAAATGTACTGGTCTCATTCAGATGTAGATGTGGAAGGCTTTGGAGCAGATGAGGTAATTGGTGGCTTTGCTGGGTATTTGGGCGAAGGAGTACTGATTTCAAACTGCTACTCAAGAGGAACAGTGTGTACGGACAACCATATGTCTTCAGGAGCATTTGTTGGAATAGTTAACCCGCTTGAGGGTGTAGTGAGAATAGAGAATTGCTATGCAGCAGTGGAAATGCCGTCAAATGTAAAAGGATTCTTGGGGTATTCCTCCCTTCCAAATGAATATGAGGTGATTAATAGCTATTGGAATCATGACTTGAAAGAGAGTAGAGATAACGGCTTAGAGAAAACAACCGAAGAGATGACCTATCCTTACAAAGGTAATGTTTATGACGGATGGGATTTTGATAATATATGGCAGCACGATATAGACTATACTGTTAATGATGGATACCCATACCTACGAAAAGACATAGATATAGAGCTTTCCGCTGATAAGGATAATTTGGTAACCATGTGGAATACCGAACTAAATAACTACCCTAACCCATTTAATCCGGAGACTACTATCTCGCTTAACTTGCCTAAAGCAAGCGAGGTAGAGCTCGCTATCTATAATATTAAAGGACAATTGATTAAGAAGCTGATCAATACCCATATGGAAGCGGGACAGCATAAAATAGTGTGGAATGGTAATGATGTATCGTCAGGTCTATACTTCTATAAACTGACTACACCTGAAGGGAGCCTAATCAATAAAATGATGCTACTTAAATAGTGCGTAATTCATAAAAAACAGGGTGGGCTTTCCTGCCCGCCCTGTCATTCAAAGCCTTAACAAAACAAAAGGGAGGTTGTGATGTTTAGTGAGAAGAAAAGTGTAATAATTGGCCTGCTATTAACCCTGATCTTAATGGGCGCTATCGGGCTTTATGCTGAGTTTGCTGGTGGTAGTGGTACAAAAGAAGACCCTTGGCTTATCGAAACTGCAGAACAATTGAATAACGTAAGAAACTATTTAGGGGAAGCTAACGACGATAAATATTTTAAACAAATTGCTGATATAGATTTAGGGACCGCCCCTTGGAATCAAGAGTATGGTTGGGAACCGATAGGGACAGAAGAAAACGCTTTTATGGGTTACTATGACGGCGATAACTATAAGATTAATAAGCTTAGAATCAACCGTTACGACTCAAATTACATAGGGCTATTTGGCTACTGCACAGGTGCCTACTTAACAAATATTGCTATCGAAAGTATGTATATATCAGGAACTGACTATGTAGGTGGGCTTGCTGGTTATTTTGAAGGGATAGAGAAAGCGGGTACTCGCGATAGATTTGGAAAAATTGTTGGTTGCTCAGTATCAGGAGAGGTTATAGGCAACTCACGTGTTGGAGGACTTTTAGGTTTAGCATGCTACGCTAAAATAGAAAGGAGTAGTGCTCCTTATATTCAGATACGAATCTATCAAAAAACTCCTTATGAAGAAGGGGCGTTAACCGGTGGGTTTATTGGCCATGTGAAGTATGACGTAAAAATAAGTGACTGTTTTATCAAAGGATACGAGCTTGATGCTAGTGATAAAGAATCAACAGGAGAGTTTGTCGGGAGAGCTGGTAGAACAGTTATAATAAATAATTGCTATGTATATATGTATAGGGCAAGTAAGCCTTTTGTAGGAAACAGTATTGTTCCTCTATCAGAAATGGTTCAAAACTGTTATGTCACTTCTAACTACTACAGATATTTTGAGTCAGAGTTGGATAGAAAAATGTGGGAGATGACATGCCCTTATTCCGAGAACACCTTTATTGACTGGGACTTTGAAAATATTTGGGCTCCAGACTATATAAGAAAGGGACCACCAATACATCGTAAAGATAAGAATATCCCTAATCAAGCGATGAACCCGATACCAGCAGATGATGAAATACTTCAAGCTCTAACAGAATTTAGTTGGGACCCAACCTATAACGATGCAGCCGATAACATACCAATAGGATTCTACTTCTCTTTGGGTACTGACTACCCTCCGACTAATATTGTCGACAAAGATGTCGTCATATCTAAAGCAATCTATCAGTTGAAAGACAAGTTTGATTATAACACGACCTACTATTGGCAGGTAATTCCTTTTAATAAGTATGGAGAAACGGAAGAATGCCCTGTTTGGAGCTTTACTACTTGTGAGGAAAAAGACGGATTGTTCGCAGGTGGCTTTGGAACAGAAGACGATCCTTGGCTTATAGAAACTGCTGAGCAGTTGGACAATATTAGAGACTTTATAGAGGGTTCTTACAGTTACTTGCAAATAGCCGATATTGACTTAGGTACACCCCCTTGGAATGAAGGGAAAGGTTGGGAACCAATTGATATATTCTATGGAAAATACGATGGCGGAGGACATTCTATCCGTGGTTTATATATCAATGACAAAAAAGAACATCCAGCTGGTCTTTTTGGATTTGGCTACGTGTCGACGGTACAAAATGTTTATCTTGAGGATGTTGAAATCTATGCGGGAGGCGGTGTCGGTGGTATTATGGCAGTAGATGAAAACAGTTGTAAAATAACAAACTGTCATGTCAGCGGGCAAATTACTGCCGCTGAAGATTATGCTGGTGGACTTATTAGTGTTGGCTATAACACAGTCATTCAAAACTGCTCCAATAAGGCTTTGGTCAAAGGTTCTGAATGCGTTGGTGGTATAGTTGGTGAGGCAAATGGAGTGAAATTGTATAACTCATTCAATAGAGGAAAAGTGGAAGGTGAAATATTTGTTGGAGGGCTAATAGGAATTGAGGTGTATTATGGAGTTATACGTGATTCGTATTCAACTGGGGCTGTGTCTGGCAAATATCGTGTATCTCCACTTACATTCTTTCCTATTAAAGAAGAGGGGGTAAGCTATTGGGATATCGATAAGACCGGAATACTTGAAGATTTCGTTGGTGAAGGAAGAACTACAGAAGAAATGACCTATCCTTACGGTGAAAACACTTACGTTGGGTGGGATTTTGATAATGTATGGGTACACGATATTGACCATTCTGTTAATGACGGCTACCCTTACCTATCAAGAGATATGGAGCTTTCGGTGGAACAGGATACAGTAATGAAGCCATTGACTTTAAGCTTAAAAAACTATCCTAACCCCTTTAATCCAGAGACCTCTATCTCATTCAACCTGCCTAAAGCAAGTGAGGTAGAGCTCGCTATCTATAATATTAAAGGACAGTTAGTTGAGAGAGTAATCAATAGCTCTATGGAAGCGGGACAACATAAGGTAGTGTGGAATGGCAATGACGTCTCATCCGGTCTATACTTCTATAAACTGACTACACCTGAGGGGAGCCTGATCAATAAAATGATGCTACTTAAATAGTGCGTAATTCATAAAGCACAGGGTGGGCTTCCCTGCCCGCCCTGTCATTCAAAGCTTTAACAAAACAAAAGGGAGGTTGTGATGTTTAGTGAGAAGAAAAGAATAATAATTGGTCTGCTGCTAACCCTGTTCTTAATGGGCTTTATCGGGCTCTATGCCGAGTTTGCCGGTGGTAGTGGTACAAAAGAAGATCCATGGCTCATCGAAACAGTAGAACAATTAAATAATATACGAAACTTTAAGGGTACCCAAAGTTTTGATAAATACTTCAAACAAATAGCAGATATAGACTTAGGTGTAGCTCCCTGGAACCAAGGAGTAGGGTGGGAGCCAATAGGGAATGAGAAGGGCCGATTTTACGGTCACTACGATGGCAATGAGTTCACAATATCAAACCTCTCTATAAGCCGACCAGAGGAGAACATGGTAGGACTGTTTGGTGACTGCATAGGAGCGGAGCTATTAAACATTACTCTGAAATCTGCAAAAGTGGAAGGGTTTGACTATGTTGGTATGTTAGCAGGATCTGTTGGTCCTATTACAGGCGAGGTTAAAGGAATACATAGGATCGGTAAAGTTAGCCGCTGTTCCGTTCAGGGAACAATTGCAGGTAATTCAAGAGTTGGAGGATTGGTTGGTAGTACTTTCTCGTCCATTGTTGAGAAAAGTAGCGCAAAATGGTCTACTTTTCGATGTAAAACGAAAAAAGCCTATGATGAAGGCTTGGTCATTGGTGGGTTTATAGGTTCTGCAGGTTATAGTATAATTTCTGACTGTTTCGTTTTAGGAGACTTTTTTGAAACAAATTCCAGAAAAGCATTGGGCGATTTAATTGGTATGGTTGACATGAACATTGAAATTAACAATTGTTATGCATATTTATTTTCATCCCAATACCCACTGATCGGTGCTATGCCGTATCCATCAAGTGTAGAAATCAATAACAGCTATCGTAAAGATAGTGCCAACTATCCAGAGAACGATGGTGACCTATCTTCTATGGATATGAAGCATCCGTATAGGGAAAATGTATATGTAGATTGGGATTTTGATAATGTGTGGACTACTGACTATACAGGTTATTTTAACTATGGACTACCTTTTCACAGAAAGAAGAAAAACACCCCTTATGTGCCTAAGAATCCAACTCCAGAAATCAATGAACCTGCTGTGGCTTCAGCCAAATTGAGCTGGGAACCAACTTATAATAAAGCTGCGGATAACATTCCGGTTGGATTTTATGTCTCAATAGGTACCGATAATCCACCTACAAATCTTGTTCATAATGAAGTTGTAATAGCTAATGCATTTTATGAGATTAAAGAAAAACTCGAACTTGGTACAATGTACTACTGGCAAGTGATACCGTTCAATAACCTCGGAGAAGCGGAAGACTGTCCTGTTTGGTATTTTACTACCAAGGTAGAGGGCGAGGGTCCGTTTGCCGGTGGCTTTGGAACTGAGTCTGACCCTTGGCTTGTCGAAACTGCAGAACAGCTCGATAAAGTACGTGACTATACCCGCGGAAGACACAGCTTTTTACAGATTGCTGATATTGACTTAGGGGTCGCACCCTGGAATGAAGGAAATGGATGGAGCCCAATAGGAGAATATTACTTTAATGGGGTGTATGATGGAGGAGGACATACCATCAGCGGTTTATTTAGTCATAACCAGGGAGGAGGGCTTTTCTGGGATGTAAGTAGCGGAAAGATAGCGAATCTAACTTTGGCGGATGTGAATATTAGGAGTAAAGGCTCAGCGGGCGGTATTGCCGTATATGTTGTAAGCAGCAGTATTGTTAACTGCCATGTTAGTGGTACTGTCGAAGGAGATCGCTCGATAGGTGGTATAGTGGGGGTAGCCACTACCTCAACTATTGATAGATGCTCGTTTACAGGTTCAATTCTAAAAGGAGGAATAACCGGTGGTATTTGCGGTGAGATGCATAGGTCATCTATGTTTAACTCGTATAATCGAGGAGATATAAGTGGTGAACAAATTGTCGGTGGGCTCACAGGAGTTATGTACTATGTGAATGCTATCTCAAACTCTTACTCAGTAGGAAAAGTTTATAGTAAGAAAGTCTGCTGGCCACTTGTTGGGGAAGGCGTAATAGGAGGGGAAGGTAACTACTGGAGTTTGGATGCCTTCGGGTATGAAGATGTCCTGTTTGGTGAAGGAAGAACAACTGAAGAGATGACCTACCCATATGGTGCAAATACTTACGTTGGATGGGACTTCGATAACGTTTGGGTACACGATGTTGACCATTCTGTTAATGACGGCTACCCTTACCTATGTAGAGAGATCAACCTCTCAGCAGATAAGAGTGATATTATTAAACCGTTATCGATGAGCTTAAGAAACTACCCTAACCCGTTTAATCCAGAGACCACTATCTCGTTTAACCTGCCTATGGCAAGTGAAGTAGAGCTCGCTATCTACAATATTAAAGGACAGTTAGTTGAGAGAGTAATCAATAGCTCTATGGAAGCGGGACAACATAAGGTAGTGTGGAATGGCAATGATGTCTCATCCGGTCTATACTTCTATAAACTGACTACACTTGAGGGGAGCCTGATCAATAAAATGATGCTACTTAAATAGTGCGTAATTCATAAAGCACAGGGTGGGCTTCCCTGCCTGCCCTGTCATTCAAAGCTTTAACAAAACAAAGGGGAGGTTGTGATGTTTAGTGAGAAGAAAGGTGTAATAATTGGTCTGTTGCTAACCCTGTTCTTAATGGGCGTTATCGGCCTTTATGCCGAGTTTGCCGGTGGTAATGGTACAAAAGAAGATCCATGGCTTATCGAAACTGCTGAACATTTAAATAACATACGAAACTATGAGGGTACTCAAGGTTTTGATAAATACTTCAAACAAATAGCAGATATAGATTTAGGCGTTTCTCCCTGGAACGAAGGAGAGGGATGGGAACCGATAGGGCATTATTATAGTGATAAGCGGTTCTTTGGTCACTACGATGGTAATGAGTTTACTATATCAAACCTCTCTATAAGTCGACCAGAGGAGAGTATGGTAGGACTGTTTGGTGACTGCAGAGGAGCGGAGCTATTGAATATTACTCTGAAATCTGCAAAAGTGGAAGGGTTTGACTATGTTGGTATGTTAGCAGGATCTGTTGGTCCTATTACAGGCGAGGTTAAAGGAATACATAGGATCGGTAAAGTTAGCGGCTGTTCCGTTCAGGGAACAATTGCAGGTAATTCAAGAGTTGGAGGATTGGTTGGTAGTACTTTCTCGTCCATTGTTGAGAAAAGTAGCGCAAAATGGTCTACTTTACGACGTGAAACGAGAGAACCCTATGATGAAGGCTTAGTCATTGGTGGGTTTATAGGTTCTGCAGGCTATAGTATAATTTCTGACTGTTTCGTTGTCGGAAACTATTTTCAAACACATTTCTATAAAGCATTAGGGGACTTTATAGGTATTGCTAACGGGAACATCGAAATTAATAATTGCTATGCACATATTCAACATAGCTGGTTTCCACTGATCGGTGCTATGCCGTATCCACCAAGTGTAGAAATCAATAACAGCTATCACAAAGTTAGTGATAACTACCCAGAGAATGATGGTGACCTATCTTTTGTGGATATGACGCATCCGTATAAGGAAAATGTATATGTCGATTGGGATTTTAACAATGTGTGGACTGCTGACTATACAGATACCTTTAACTATGGACTACCTTTTCACAGAAAGAAGAAAAACACCCCTTATGTAGCTAACAACCCGACTCCAGAAATCAATGAACCTGCTGTGGCTTCAGCCAAATTGAGCTGGGATCCCACTTATAATGAAGCTGCGGATAACATTCCGGTTGGATTTTATGTCTCAATAGGTACCGATAATCCACCTACAAATATTGTTCATAATGAAGTTGTAATAGCTAATGCATTTTACGAGATTAAAGAAAAACTCGAACTTGGTACTATGTACTACTGGCAAGTGATACCGTTCAACAACCTCGGAGAAGCAGAAGACTGTCCTATTTGGTATTTTACTACTAAAGTAGAGGGTGAAGGACCTTTTGCTGGTGGCTTTGGAACTGAGCTTGACCCTTGGCTTGTCGAAACTGCAGAACAGCTCGATAAAATACGTGACTATACCCTTGAGGGATATCACTTTTTACAGATTGATGATATTGACTTAGGGGTCACACCCTGGAATGAAGGAAATGGATGGAGCCCAATAGGAGACAGTAACTGGAGGATTTTTGATGGAGTGTATGATGGAGGAGGACATACCATCAGCGGTTTATTTGTTCATGGTGATGAAATCAGACAGGGAGGGCTTTTCTGCAATGTCAATAACGGAAAGGTAGCGAATCTAACGTTAGCGGATGTGAATATTAGTAGTAAAGGCTCAGCGGGCGGTATTGCCGTATCAGTTGTAAGCAGTAGCATTATTAATTGCCATGTTAGTGGTACTGTCGAAGGATATTACTCGACAGGTGGTATAGTAGGGATAGCCTATGGTTTAATTATTGATAGATGCTCGTTTACAGGTTCGATTCCAAAAGGAAGAATAACCGGTGGTATTTGCGGTGAGATGTATAGATCATCTATGTTTAACTCGTATAATCGGGGAGATATAAGCGGTGAACTAATTGTCGGCGGGCTCACAGGAGTTATGTACTATGTGAATGCTATCTCAAACTCTTACTCAGAAGGAAAAGTTTATAGTGAGATAACCTGCTGGCCACTTGTTGGGAATGGCTTAATAGGAGGGGAAAGTAACTACTGGAATTTGGATGTCTTCGGGTATGAAGATGTCCTGTTTGGTGAAGGGAGAACAACTGAAGAGATGATCTACCCATATGGTGCAAATACTTACGTTGGATGGGACTTCGATAACGTTTGGGTACACGATGTTGACCACTCTGTTAATGACGGCTACCCTTATCTATGTAGAGAGATCAACCTCTCAGCAGATAAGAGTGATATTGTTAAACCGTTGTCGATGAGCTTAAAAAACTACCCTAACCCGTTTAATCCAGAGACTACTATCTCGTTTAACCTGCCTATGGCAAGTGAGGTGGAGCTCTCTATCTATAACATTAAAGGACAGTTAGTTGAGAGAGTAATCAATACCCAGATGCAAGTAGGACAGCATAAAGTGGTGTGGAATGGTAATGGTGTCTCATCTGGTCTATATTTCTATAAACTGACTACACCAGAAGGTAGCCTAATCAATAAAATGATGCTACTTAAATAGTGCGTAATTCATAAAACACAGGGCGGGCTTCAATGCCTGCCCTGTCATTCAAAGCTTTAACAAAACAAAAGGGAGGTTGTGATGTTTAGTGAGAAGAAAAGTGTAATAATTGGCCTGTTGCTAACCCTGTTTTTAATAGGTGTTATCGGCCTTTATGCTGAGTTTGCCGGTGGAAGTGGTACAGAAGAAAACCCTTGGCTTATCGAAACTGCAGAACATTTAAATAACATACGAAACTATGAGGGTACTCAAGGTTTTGATAAATACTTCGAACAAATTGCTGATATAGATTTAGGTGTTTACCCTTGGAATGAAGGAGAAGGGTGGGAGCCAATAGGGGATAAGGAGAATCCGTTTTACGGTCACTACGATGGCAATGAATTCTCAATATCAAACCTCTATATAAATAGACCTGAATTAGATAATGTAGGGCTGTTCGGCTACTGTATGGGTGCTGAATTAATAAATGTCAAGCTACAAGAAGTGGATGTGACTGGATGTAAATGGGTTGGCGGGCTTCTTGGAGATTTATCAGGTATAGAAGAGTCTGTAGGTGTGTTTAGCGAACTGGGAAAAGTGAGTAATTGCTCAGTTACAGGGCGTATTGCAGGAAGTTCTCGAGTTGGCGGACTTATTGGCTACACAATAGGCTCCACGATCAGCCGTAGTGGTTCTTGTGTAGAAGTTACCGTAAACCATAAAGATGAAGAGTATAAACCTATGTTAGGCGGACTTATCGGAATGCTTAGCTATAGTGCTGATATTTACGATTGCTATGCCAGAGGTAGCGTGGAAGATAATAAAGAAGACCGAGATCATAGAGCGGGAGGCTTGATCGGTGCCGTATGGTCAGAAGATGCCATAATAAAGAACTGTTATACCTCTTTAGAGTCTGAGCTGAGAGAGTTTTGTGGTTATGGTGGAGAGGTTATATCTTGCTATCACGATCTAAAACTTAATGTAACTAAAGGAGCAATATATCGAACTACTGAAGAGTTGAAGTATCCCTATGCCAAAAACACTTACGTTGATTGGGACTTTGAAGAGACTTGGTCAACCGATTATACTCACAAACTTAACGATGGATTTCCATTACATCTTTCGACTAAAAATGTCCCATATAATGCCAGTAATCCAGTTCCTAACGATGGTGAAGAGAGTGTGTTCTCAGGAGTTTTAAGTTGGGAGCCTACCTATAATGAGAAGATAGATAACTCACCAAAAGGATTTCTACTCTCCTTAGGTACAGATAATCCACCGACAAACATTAAATATAATTACGATATAGCCGGTCTTGCACAATATAAGATTGAAGAGCAGCTTGAATATAATACTACTTACTACTGGAAAGTCATACCCTACAATAAGCTCGGAGAAGCAGAAGATATACCTGTCTGGAGCTTTACTACATACCAGACCGATGAAGGCGACTTTGCAGGTGGGTTTGGAACTGAAGCCGACCCTTGGAAAGTACAAACTGCAGAACAACTCAACCTTGTAAGAAAATATGTCGAAACTGAAACACACTTCATCCAGATTGACAATATCGACTTAAATGAAGAGGAAGGATGGGAGCCTATCGGCATTTATTACAACTATTTTGACGATTATGGGTCGGAACTATTTAATGGAGTCTATGATGGGAATGGATACCATATAAGTGGACTTTATATAAATAATACAGACGTAAATTATATAGGATTATTTGTAGGCGTTAAAAATGGCGTTATTAAGAACCTCTACGTTAAAGATGCTAATATCACCGGAAGATCAGCTATTGGTGGAATAGCCGGGATAATTGGAAAAGAGAGCAGAATAGAGAACTGTCACTTCAGTGGTGAAATTACAGGTAAATCAAGGTTGGGTGGGATCGTGGGAGAGTCCAGACACTCCTTAATTGAAAAGTGCTCTAACTTAGGTAATATCAAAGGTTTGAGTGTGCTTGGAGGAATAGGTGGATTCTTTGTAGAGACAAATCTCTCTAATAGCTTTAACTTGGGATATATTGAGGGAGAGTTTGATATCGGAGGACTTGTAGGTGGTATAGAGCCTGGGATTGATAGTAAGTGTGAGATAATAAAATGCTATTCAGCAGGCAAAGTCTCAGGTTCAGCTATAACCAGACCTTATGTTGGTAGCGGAGCTTTTGACTACAGCTTATCCTACTGGGATACAATTACCGTTGGCCTTGATAACGATTTTTACGAAATAGCTAAAACAACTGAAGAGATGACCTATCCTTACGGTGAAAACACTTACGTTGATTGGGACTTCGATAATATTTGGAAACACGATTGTGACCATTCCAAAAACGATGGCTACCCTTATCTCTGGGAAGAGATTGACCTCTCAGCAGATAAGAGTAATGTTGCAAAACCGTTACCGATGAGCTTAAGAAACTATCCAAACCCATTTAATCCAGAGACCACTATCTCATTCAACCTGCCTAAAGAAGGCAAGGTAGAGCTCTCTATCTATAACATTAAAGGGCAGTTAGTAAAGAAGGTAATCAATAGACCTATGGACGCTGGGCAGCATGTTATTAGTTGGAATGGCAGCGATGTCTCATCCGGTCTCTACTTCTATAAACTGGCTACACCAGAGAGTAGTCTAATCAATAAAATGATGTTACTTAAATAAAACTTCTGGGTCAAAAGGGAGTTTGTGGATATTAAGGGGGTGGGCTCTATTGCTCACCCCCTTTTTGTATTTTTGAGAGTCTGATTAAGCATCAGCAAAGATGTCTTCTCGTGCTACTTAGAGAAGGTTAGTCCAAGCTTTTAGGGTAACTTTTTACATAAGTTCCGAGCAGATTTCTTCAAGTGGTCATATTTAGTTTGACAGAATCATTAAATCTTTGGCATAGTTCAGACAAAGTCTAATATATCGTGGAGGTTATTAAATGAAGAAGGTATTAGTGACAGGTGCTTTAGGGCAAATAGGGACGGATCTGGTTCTTTTTCTGAGAGATGTTTACGGAGAGGGTAATGTTGTTGCCTCGAGTAGAAGCAGAAAAGAGGGTCATATTCTTTGCGAGAATGGTATATTTGAGTTGATAGATGTAAGAGACCCTAAGAGTATTGATGAGGTAGTAAGTCGTCACAAGATAACAGATATTTATCATCTTGCTTCTATTTTGTCTGCTGTTGGAGAGGGGAACCCACAGATGCTATGGGATATCAATATGAACGGTCTTTATAATGTTCTTGAGGTTGCACGTGCTCGTAAATGTGCTGTAATGGTTCCCAGCTCAATTGCTGTTTTCGGACCTGGCACACCGCTTGATAACACACCACAAGACACAATTATGCGTCCCAGCACAATTTATGGTGTCTCAAAGGTAGCTGGTGAGTTACTTTGCGACTATTACTACAAGAAATACAACGTAGACGTACGCGGTTTACGTTATCCAGGCCTTATTTCCAACGCTGCATTACCGGGTGGCGGTACCACTGATTATGCCGTTCACATTTACTACGATGCGATCAAGCACAAGAAGTACTCTTGTTTCTTGCAAGAGGGTACTTACATTGATATGATGTATATGCCTGATGCAATTGAAGGTACATATATGTTAATGCAAGCGGATCCTGCAAAGCTTAAGCACCGCAATGCCTTTAACTTCTGTGCGATGAGTTTTGCACCTGAAGACATAGCGGCAGAGATCAAGAAGATTATACCTGAGTTTGAAATAACTTACGATATAGATCCTATCAGACAAGCCATTGCAGACAGCTGGCCTAACACAATAGATGACTCAGCGGCACGTGAAGAGTGGGGTTGGAAGCCGAAGTATGATTTAGCAGCAATGACTAAAGATATGATCGACGTGCTTTCCAAGAAGCTCAAATAACCCCAAGTCGAACGTATTACAAACAACATTATAATATAGAAAAGACGGGGTTAACGCTCCGTCTTTTTTTGGATGAAGGTAGTGAAATGATCTTTGGTATAGGTATAGACCTAATAGAGGTGAATCGGATCGAGAGAGCTATGGCTAAGAATTCCAGTTTCAAAACAAGGATGTACAGCCAAGCCGAGATTGCTTATTGTGATTCAGTAGCCTCTTCAATCCAATCATATGCAGCCCGTTTTGCAGCCAAGGAGGCTTTTATGAAGGCTTTAGGCACAGGTTGGGCTGATGAGATAAGCTGGTCTGAGATAGAGATACTTCGTGAGGAGAGTGGCAGGCCTATTTTGAACTTATTGGGTCGTACTCGAGAGATAGCTGACACTTTAGGGATTCAAAGGTCATTTGTTTCGCTAACTCATCTAAAGGAATATGCAGCTGCAGTAGTAACTTTAGAGATTTAGTTATGAAACAGAACAATATTTATGGACAAGATTTACAGTTATTAAAGACAATACAAAAAACAAGTTAAGGAGGATGGAGGAATTATGTTCGGACAAATGAAGGATGACTTACAGAAAACATTCGTAGAGCTGAAAGAACAAGGTTTATTTAAGAGTGAAAGGATAATCACAAGCCCACAAGGCGCTGAAATCAGTGTCTCCACAGGAGAAGAGGTTTTAAACTTCTGTGCTAACAACTATCTCGGTTTATCAAACAATCCAGAAGTTATTAAAGCTGCTCAGGAAACTATGGATAAATGGGGTTACGGTCTCTCTTCAGTGCGCTTTATTTGCGGTACTCAAGACTTACACAAGCAATTAGAGAAAAAGGTCTCTGAGTTTTTAGGCACTGAGGACACAATCCTCTATGCTGCCTGTTTTGACGCCAATGCTGGTGTATTCGAGCCTCTTTTAGGTGAAGAAAGTGCTATTATTTCTGATGAGCTCAACCACGCTTCAATTATCGACGGCGTAAGACTTTGCAAGGCAAAAAGATTCCGTTATAAGCACTCTAATATGGAAGAGTTAGAAAAGTGTCTTCAAGACTCACAAGACTTAAAATATCGTATAATTGTAACTGACGGTGTTTTCTCAATGGACGGCGATATGGCTAAGTTAGATGAAATAGTAGCTTTAGCTGACAAGTACGATGCTCTTGTTATGGTGGATGAGAGCCACGCTACCGGTTATATCGGAGACACAGGTCGTGGAACACCAGAACATTTCGGCTTACACGGTAAGATCGACATTATTACCACTACTTTCGGTAAAGCTCTTGGTGGCGCTATGGGTGGCTGCACATCGGGCAAAAAAGAGATTATTGAGATGCTTAGACAGAAGTCCAGACCTTATCTCTTCTCCAACTCATTAGCCCCAGCAATAGTTGGTGGCTCTATAAAAGTTTTAGAGCTTCTTAGCAAAACTACTACTTTGCAACACAAGGTAATGGACAACGCCAAATACTTCCGCGCCAAGATGGAAGAGGCTGGCTTTGATATCACACCTGGCAACACTGCTATTGTTCCGGTAATGCTATATGATGAGCCGTTAGCTTTGAAAATGGCTGATATGCTTCTCCAAGAGGGGATTTATGTAATCGGCTTTGCTTACCCGGTAGTACCGAAAGGAAAGGCAAGGATTAGAGTACAACTCTCAGCAGCGCATGAAAGAGAGCACTTAGACAAAGCAATTGCAGCCTTTATCAAAGTTGGTAAAGAGTTAAAAGTAATTAAGTAACTGATTTAGAGGTTTAGATATAAGAGAGATAACCGCTTCAGTGAGGGTTATCTCTCTTTTTCATTTCTAAAGTGGAGGTCAGAATCAAGCCAGGCATATTGTATATAGTACCTACCCCTATCGGGAATTTGTCTGATATGACATTCAGGGCTGTTGAGGTATTAAAATCGGTCTCTTTAATAGGTGCAGAAGACACGAGAGATTCGGCTTATCTATTGAAGCATTATGAGATAGAGACGCCAACTGTGAGCTATCACAAGTTTAACGAGAAATCTCGGGTTAATATGATTCTCGGCAAATTGAGGCGTGGTGAGGATGTCGCGATTATAACAGATGCAGGCACACCGGGTATTTCAGATCCCGCTTCTATAATAATCAGTGAGGCTATCAACAGCGGAATAGAGGTATCAACGCTGCCAGGTGCTACAGCCTTTTTGCCCGCTTTAGTATCCTCAGGGTTATCCACGGAAAGGTTTACGTTTATTGGTTTTCTACCTGCAAAGAGTAGTAGACAAAAGGAGCTGTTTTCTCGCATAGAGGAGAGTCCAGAGACTTTGATTTTTTACGAAGCTCCTCATCGTATTTACACCTTTTTGGAGACACTTTACAAGCATTTAGGTAACAGAAAAGTAGCAATAGCCCGTGAGATAAGTAAGAAATTCGAGTCGTATTACAGGGGTGAGCTACTCTATTTCTTAGAGCATCGCGATATAATCACGACTAAAGGCGAATTTGTCATTATTTGTGATGGTTTTAAGGGGGTAGAGGTATCGGACGAGCAGGTGGTAGAGTTGATTAAGAGCTATCTTGAAGAGGGGGAGAGTAAGAGTTCAGTTTTAGCAAAAGTATGTAGTGAGTTAAACCTCCCTAAAAACAGGGTTTACAAGTTAGTTTTAGAAGTAACGTCGTAAGTGGGGTAAAGTTTAATGGGCGGTATTGGTGGTATTCTTAATTGGCAAGGGAAGCCGGTCGACATAGATGTTTTAACGGAGTTAGGTCAACTGGTTAAGCATAGAGGTCCAGCTTATGAGGGCTATTTACTTTTAAACACAGAGACGGGTAAGCAGAGAGCTTTTTTAGATGAAGGTTCTGGATCAGAGCTTAAAAAAGAGTTGAACCCGTTATTTAATGCAGACATAAAGGGTAACTTAGGGTTTGCATATAGGGGTGGTAACACTACTCCGGAGTCACGTCTAAATCGCCAACCTATATACGATTTGACAGGCACTTATTACATAGTTTTCGACGGTAATCTATACAATAGAGAGGAGTTAGCTCGTGAGCTGGCTTCACAAGGATATGAGTCTAACTCATCCAGTGATGCAGAGGTAGTGATCAACGCTTATACTGAGTGGGGTTTTGAGTGTCAGAACCGATTTAGAGGTATCTGGTCTTTTGCTCTATGGGATAGTAGTAAAAAGCTTTTATTCTGTTCGAGGGATCGATTTGGAGTAAAACCTTTTTATTACAGCTATGAGTCGGGGACGTTTCTTTTCGGCTCTGAGCTTAAGCAGGTTCACAGGTTTTTGACCGACAGGCAGCTCAATGAAAAGATGCTTTATCGTTTACTGAAAATGGGTTCTTTTCTATTTTACGGAGATGAGACTCTCTTTCAGAAGGCAAAGGTTTTGCCTCACTCTCACTTTATGATATTGAGTAGTAGTGGGTTAAGGGTTGAGAGATATTATGATTTGCCAAAGGACCAGTTTGAGACGTCGAGTCTTAGTTTTAGCGATGCCTCCACTGAGTACAGGGAGCGATTTAGGGAGAGTATTGAGCTATATGTTTCTGACAGCATAAATGTAGGTTGTAGCTTAAGTGGCGGCTTAGATTCTTCAGCGATAGTGGCTCAAGCATACCAGATTACTTCTAAGCCGATCAGGACTTTTACCGCCTATTATGACAACAGCCCCGGCTTTGATGAGAGGGCTTGGATAGATAAATTAGGCGAGTCTATAAAGATCGATCCTTATTTCATCTCTCCAAAGCCAGAAGACTTTATCAGAGACTTCTATAAAGTGACCTATCTGCAGGACTACCCAATAATTGGATCCAGTCCACTAACTCAATACTATGTAATGAAATTAGCCTCAGAAAATGGGGTAGGCGTTATTCTGGATGGGCAGGGTAGTGATGAGATCAATATCGGCTATGCTCACTCTTTTTATCGGTATTATGCAGATCTACTGAACCAAAAAAGGGGGCGTACTTTTGTTAAAGAATTTAGCCAATATTTAACCTCTAAAGGATCGAAAAGCGTACCTGAGAAGATAGTTAAGACGATGTTAGTATATATGTTTAGTGAATCGTACAGGTATAAAAAAGAGGTTAAACACAACCTTCCCAATCTTTTATTGAAGGACTTCAAAGAGGATGAGCTGATAGGAGAGGTAAACGACTTACCGGTCAGCAAGCTCTCTTCTTTTCTCTACAACTTAGTGATGACAATTTACCTGCAGACGCTACTACATTATGTAGATCGCAACTCTATGGCGTTTTCGATCGAGAGCAGGACACCATTTCTCGACCACAAGTTAGTGGAGTTTCTCTTTTCGCTACCAGCCGAGTACAAAATCAAAGGTGGCATCAGTAAGAGAATACACCGAGATGCGATGCAAGAGTTAGTACCTGAAGTGGTACTCAACAGGAAAGACAAAGTCAACTTTGCTTCACCTGCTGAAGCTTACTGGTTGAAGAACGAAATGGGTGGTTTTATGCAGGGTATTTTACAAAGTAGCTCTTTTAAGAACAGGGATCTTTTCAACCTAAAGCGGATCGATAAAATTTATAAAGAATATTTGGCAGGGAGGCGTTCCCACGGTTTTTATCTCTGGAAGGTAATCTCTATAGAGATCTGGTTAAGGGTGTTTCTGGATGACTATCCTGTTTAGACCTCTGCTCTTAACACAAAGATAGCTCCGATGACTCCAAAGATCACGTTAGGTAACCAGGCAGCCATCAGTGGCGAGATAGCTTCATTATAGCCAAGACTTTGGCACACTCTTAGCACGGTCAAATAAAGGAAGCAAATGATCACCCCTGCGATAAAGATTACACCTCTGTAACGGCTTCTCATCGACACTGAAGCGAGCGGCACACAGAATAGAAGGATAATAAAGTTAGCCAGTGGGAAGGATATTTTTAGATGTAGGTCAACCAACTCATTATTAAACTTTTCACCGACGCGATTAAGTCTGGCAATATACTCCTTAAGCTCCATATAGTTCATAGAGAAGGGGCTTTTGGCGCTCTTAATAAAGTCTTCAGGGGTGACGTCTATGTCATCAAGTGAGACGGCATTATGATAGTCTGTCTTGGCTAACATTCCTTGCTCAAAGGTACGGATCACCCCGTTATAAAAGACCCATTTTTCATCTTCCCATTCGGCATTAGTAGCGGTAAGTTTACGAGTTATCTGATTAGTATGTGGATCAACAGTTGTAACATCGATAAGTCTCAAGGTGTTTCTAAATCCATCAAAGAATCCGATATTGTAGAGTGTATAGTCTTTACCCCGATACTGGATATTAGAGCGCATTTTTTCGTCTTCACGTTCCTGTCCTCTTATCTGTACCCGGAAGACATATTCACGATAATCCTCTGTTTTCGGGAGCACATAATCACCGAAAAACATAATAAAGCCACTGTAGAGCAAGCCAATAATAAAGAGGGGGGTTACCAATCTAAGGATACTAATCCCTGAAGCTCGGATGGCTATTGACTCATTATATTTAGAGAGCGTATTCATCAAGAATAGGCCGGATAAGAGAACAGTCACAGGTGAGGTGAGAACAAACAGATAGGGGATTCTGAGCAAGAAGTATTTAGCTATAACAATGAAGTCTGAAGTAGTTCTGAGTAGTCGAGGTATTCTATCAAAGACATCGATCACGATAAAAACAAAGGCGAGAGAGATGCTAATTGCAAGGAAAGTTTTTATATATTGGCTGATGATATAGCGGTCGAGTATTTTCATCTTAGTCTCTTTTAAGCATAACTTTATCGGCAATTTTACTCAGCTTTTCTTTCCATCTATCCAAGCTAAGCGTCTTCATATCGGAAGTTGAGGAGATTACGAGCCATAAACCGATAGAGGCAAAAAGAATATTAGGCGCCCACATCGAAAGCCAAGGGGATATTATACCTTTATCACCTAATTGTTCCCCTCCAACAAGACAAGCGTAATAGAATACAAATATGAGAGCACTGGTGGTGAAAGCGACACCTACTCCACTACTCTTGATCATCATTCCGATCGGTATGCCAATGAAGACAAACACTAAACAGGCAAAAGCGATAGCATATTTTTTATGTATTTCTACCTGAAGCTCTCTGATCTGTCCTTCCAGATCGCCAATCTTATTCTGATGCATTTCAAGTAGATTGGCATTCTTTTTGTAATCTACTGTTTGCTCCTCACCATCGGAATGATTGAGCAGCGTGGCGTTACGCTCATTAAGGGTTTGAATCTGTTCGTTAATTCCGGCTATTTCCAACTCTTTATCTTTGATAGCCTCACCCATCTGTTTGGAGGACATCTCTCGATCACTTCTAAACTCCGAGTCTTCAATATTAAGCTGGTATCCTAAGTCGGGTAGGTGAATGACGAGCCGTTCAAACTGTTGTATCGTATAGAGGCTAACATCTCGATCGTCTCTTTTGTGTAGCTGCCCATCAAAGAGCGTAGCTTTGAAACTATTACCACCGTCTGAGAGCTCAATAGTTCCTCGATCGGCTGTGATAGTTTGTGGGAAGCTTGACGTCTCTTTATTGTAGATAACAACCCCTTGCAGTTCATCATCTTGAATATCCGAAACGTATATAGTATAATTCTTTACGTTGGTAAATACACCCGGTTTAATGTTAGTTACAGGGCGTCGATACTGGATTCTGATTAAAAGGTTCTTGAGTTTGTGATTGGTATCTGGTAGGATAGCATTGTTGAAATAGACCATAAAAACAGAGAGTAATAGAGCCGCGATTACCGTTGAGCGCATCAAAGTGTAAATGTTTATCCCACAAGACTTAAAGGCTACAAGCTCGTTGTCAACGGAGAGTCGACCAAACGCCATAATAGTAGCCACTAAGACCGACATAGGGACTGATAAAGCGAGCATAAAGGGTAAGCTTAAGCTAAACACAGAGATGATAGCCGGTATCTCCAGTCGCTTTTCGACGATTAAGTTCAGTAGATCGATTAGCTTATCCAATAAAAAGACAAAGGTCACTATCATAAAGGAGATTAAAAATGGCTTTATATTCTCTTTTAGGATATATCTTTCTAAGATTTTCATTGGAAAGTTAAGCCTCTACACCCTCTTCAAGGAGTTTAGCAAATTCAGTTTCGTCGATTATTTTTATGCTATCTATGGTTTTAGCTTTATCATATTTAGAGCCAGGATTCTCACCAACTATCAGGTAATTTAACTTTTTACTCACAGAGGAGGTTACTCGCCCCCCTTTTTCTTCAATGAGCTGTTGAGCTTCAGTGCGGGTATAATTGGCTAAAGTGCCGGTTAATAGAAAGCTAAACCCTTTAAGCAGGTCTGATTTCACTCCTGATTCATATTCGAGCTTTAACCCTTTATCTTTGAGTGCCTCTAAGGTATGGATACTCTCTTCATTTTGGAAAAAGGAGTAGACCGATTCAGCAATCCGTTCGCCCACATCTTCTATTTCCAGCAAATCCTCTATAGTAGCGGTTTTAATCAGCTCATAAGTGGGGTAGTGTTCAGCAATACTCTTGGCTGTCTTGTCGCCGACAAAGCGGATGCCTAAGGCGTAAAGGATTCGATCCCAGGCACGTTCTTTAGACTTTTCAATTGCCGATTTCAAGTTTGCAATTGATTTCTCGCCTTGATTTTCCAGCTCTTGTATTTTGTCGTAGTCGAGGTTGTATAGGTCTTCTATTTTTTCGATAATATTGTATTCTAAGAGTTTGGCGATAAGTGCTTCACCAAGCCCTTCAATATCCATTGCTTTTCTTGAGGCAAAGTGTTCGATTCTTTTTTGAATTTGGGCGGGGCAGTTAATGTTATTACAGTATTGGATAACTCCGTCCTCTTCTTTGCTGAGCGGTGTTTGACAAACGGGGCAATGGTTAGGGAAGACGACTTTTTCAGCTTCGGGCGATCTAAACTCAGGCAAAGTTCTGAGTATTTTAGGGATAATATCTCCAGATTTAACGATGACTACTCTATCGTTATGGTGAAGGTCGAGCCTATCAATTTCGTCTTCATTATGCAACGTAGAACGGGATACAGTGGTACCCGCAATATAAACAGGTTCTAAGATAGCCACAGGTGTGACAGCTCCGGTTCTGCCGACGCTAAATTCAACAGAGAGGAGGTTAGTGCTTTTCTCTTCAGCTTTGAATTTGTATGCAATAGCCCAGCGGGGGCTTTTATCGGTAAAGCCGAGTCTATCTTGATCGGCTAAGTCATTGACTTTGAGGACTATACCGTCGATCTCATATTCGAGTGTGGAACGTTTATCTTCCCATTCATTACAAAAGTGTTCTATTTCTTCAAAGGAATTGGCTAATTTATTATAGAGGTTAGTTTTAAACCCAGACTTGGTTAAAAATTCGCTAATCTCTTGTTGCGACTTAAAGGGTCTCTCTTCAGCGTATCCGATCGAATAAAAAAAACCATCCAAGTTACGTTCTGCCACTATTTGCGAGTTTTTGACCTTGATCGTTCCAGCTGCTGCATTACGTGGATTAGCAAAGCTCTTTTCCCCTTTAGCAGCACGCTCCTCATTTATCCTCAAAAACTCACTTATCGGGAGGAATATTTCACCCCTAATCTCTATCGGTGCTTGATGGGGGATAGTGGTCGGTATCGACTTAATTTGTTTAATGTTTTCTGTAACGTCCTCCCCTTCAAAGCCGTCACCACGTGTAGTAGCGTATTGGAGCGTTCCTTTATCGTAGAAGAGGTTGATACTAAATCCGTCGATTTTTAGTTCTAAGTAAATAGGTAGTTCGGCAGACTCAATTTCGAGTAACCGCGCTATTCTAAACAAGGAAGAACGCACTTCCTCTAAGGAATATGCGTTCTCCAAGCTATACATTCTTTCTTTATGCTTAATTACTTTAGCACCGGGAGTGAGGTCACTTCCGATCGACTCTGTTGGGGTAGAGTCTATTTTGAACTGAGGGTAGGTGTTTTCGAGCTCTGCAAGCCTTTTCAGCAGCAGGTCATACTCAGTATCACTTACCTTTGGCTCGTTGAAAAGAAAGTAGAGCTGATTATACTCTTCTAACTGTTTTCGGAGCTTTTTTATCTCTTGTTCAACTTCTCTTATTGTCATACAGAGCCATGCTTTAAGCTTATTGTTTTATTCTATGCTACGATATTTTTCCAAGCCTGTTAAGAGGATATGCATCGCTTTTTTAAGAGCCTCTTTATTCAGGACGTAAGCCAGTCTTATCTCATCTTTTCCGATACCTGGTGTGGCGTAGAAGCCCTCTCCTGGAGCGCCCATAACGGTCTCACCATCAAGATCAAACTCGGTAAGGAGCCAGATGATGAATTTTTCAGCGTCTTTGATAGGGAACTTGGGGAGGAGATAGAAAGCGCCACCCGGTTTGGTACAGACTATATCAGGATTCTTTTGTAATTCGGCGTAAACAAGATCACGTCTCTCACGGTATTCTTGGTTAACCTGTTGGAAATAGTCATCACCAAGCTGGAAGCAAGCGTTAGCGGCTAACTGGTCAACTGTAGGTGGGCAGAGTCGAGCTTGTGCAAACTTGAGTACTGCTGCCATTAAGTCCTTGTTACGGGATACGATACAGCCAATTCTTGCGCCGCAAGCACTGTAACGTTTGGAAACGCTATCGACGACGATAGTTCTCTCTGCAGCATCTTTAAAGTCTAAGATACTGGTGTGTTTAAGGCCGTCGTAGACGAATTCACGGTAAACTTCATCAGCAATGACAAAGAGGTCGTGTTTCTTTGCAAGGTCGACAATCTCGGCTAATTCATCTTTAGTGTAAACGGTACCGGTTGGGTTACCTGGGTTACAGAGCATAATAGCCTTAGTTTTTGAGGTGATAGCTTTTTCAATTTCCTCTCTTTTTGGTATTGCAAAGCCGTTTTCTGCAAAGGTAGTGACCGGTTTCACGACGATATCAGTCATAGTAGCAAAGCCGTTGTAATTGGTATAGAACGGCTCAGGGATGATAATCTCATCACCTGGGTTGCAGACGACGTAAAGAGCGAGCACAATAGCTTCAGTACCGGCTATGGTAACGATTATATCATCGACAGCGAGATTTTCAATGCCCAGCCCTTGGTAGTAGCCGAGGAGCCCTTTACGGTACTCATCGAGCCCCTGTGAAGGTCCATAACTCAAAACTTTTTCATTGTAGTTACGGTACGCATCGATCATCACTTGTGGTGTCTCAATATCTGGTTGGCCGATATTAAGTTGATATACTTTTTTACCTTGTTTCCTTGCCTCGTTAGCGTAAGGCATAAGTTTCCTAATCGGTGAAGCTTGAATGTTATAAGCTCGATTTGATAATTTCATTGCGGTCTCCTGATTTTTATTTTTGTAGTTTAATTTCTCTGTTCTCAGCTTGAAGACGATCCATCTCTCTTTGTAGGTAAGGTAGCATAGTGTCGATCTCCTCTTTATCTCTTACCATTATTGGATCTCCGTAAGTTATGTCAATAGTGCTTTTCGGTTTTGGGATACGAAAATTATCCCAAGAACGTAAAACCCACTCCCTGTCTATGTTTACAGCCACTGGCACAATTGGTAAACCGGTGTGATAAGCGATAAAGAGTATGCTCTTCTTAAGCCTTTCTCGAGGACCACGTGGACCGTCCGGTGTAATAGCGATAGTATGCTCTTCTGAGAGCTTGAAGCTCTTTAACAGAGCGGCAGTTCCACCCCTTGAGGAGGAGCCTCTAATTGCCGTGTAGCCGAGAAGTTCTGCTGGAGCCGCTATAAGTTCACCATCCTTAGAAGCGGAGATGATAATCGCTATTTTTTGATTCCGATGCAGATACAGCAGAGGTATTATGTTTCGATGCCAAAAAATGTAGATACACCGCTCTTTAGGCGGCTCGGTATGAATCCGAAAATTTAGGGTATGCCCTAAAAGGAGGACGAAGTATTTTACCAAGTATTTCTCAAGAAAGATGAGTTTACTTTTCATTTAGCATTTTAACGATTAGGTTTGATACCTCGACAGAGGTAGTTTTTTCGCTCAGTAACTCCCTAACTTTCTTTAGCTCGTTAGCTAAATGTTCATACTCTTTCGGATGGTCTAAATAGTGGCTAACAGTCTGATAAATCTTCTCAGAGTTAACGTTTTCTTGGATAAGTTCCGGGAGTAGATCTTGTTCTAAAATTATGTTGGGCAGACCGATGCGTCTAATCTTAACTAAATTCTTGGCAATTAGATAGGAGATTCGACTCGTCTTGTATACTATTGCGTGCGGAGTACCTATATAAGCGGTCTCTAAAGTGGCAGTACCTGAGGTAATGACCAGAAATTTCGAGTATTTCATCATTTCGTACACATAGCCGTCAATTATCTTGACCTTACCCCTTAACCGGTCTGGTATCAAAGACTTAAATCGTTCATAACTGATAGTGTGTGCCTTGGAAATGAGAAACTCAAAGTCGTCTTTTGAGAACTTTTCGATAGCCCCACACATCGGCGGAAGCATTTTCTTTATTTCATTCTCCCTACTCCCTGGCATAAAACCGAGCCATTCCTTGTCAAGGTCAAGGCCGAACGTATCGGCAAAGGTGTTTCTATCAACTTGAATCTCAATCTCTTCAGCGATAGGGTGTCCGACGTAGCGGGAGTTAACTCTATGTATATCTAACAGTTCCGATTCAAAGGGGAGAATAGTCGCCACCATATTCGTGTTTTCTCTAAGGTCGTTAACACGCCCTCTTCGCCAAGCCCAAAACTGAGGACAGATAAAATAAAGAACGGGGATGTCCATATCGTAAGCCATCCGAGCTATACGGAGGTTGAAGCCGGGGTAGTCGACCAATACAACTAAGTCGGGCTTAAAGGAGAGGAAACGTTGACGGATCTGTCTCTCCACGTGAAAGAAAAACTTCAAGTCTTGCAAAACCTCCCAAAAACCCATTACACTGAACCGCTTAAACGGAAAGAGAGCTGTAAAACCTTCCAATTGCATCCGCTCCCCACCGATACCAAAATGGTTCATCTTTAGACCTCTTTTATTAAGCTCCTTGATAACCATTGAGGCGTGGAGGTCGCCAGAATTCTCTCCAGCAATCCAAAAGATATCTTTATTGCTCATCCTTTCCCCTCGATTCTTTTTCTCAATAAAACACTCCCTGTAAAGAGTATATAACTCTCAAACAAAATACTCAACTTCTGTCAATTTTTTAATCGAAACGGCAGTTTTCTTAGGGCGCTTTTATGCCCGAAACATGGTAAAAATTAATAAATCCAGCAATATGTCGGGTTTTATGTCTAAGTCATTGCTCTCTATTCTTCTTACTTACTTGTATGGTGAAGGTATCTTGGTGTAGATAGTTTGGACAAAACAAAGCAAGCTTATTTTCGTGAAATAAGCTGGCTTAAATTAGAAGCTTTGATGAAAAATTATTCTTGTTTTACCTTTCTCAGGACGTAGAAATCTGCCAGGTTGCCGGTAATTTTGTTCTTGTCACCATCGAGCAGAGTGATACTGTTTTCGCTTACCCATATGTATGAAGGGGTATCGTCGGTCTCGAGTCTGATGGTAAACTCGTCATCTTCCCAGTAATACTCACCGGTTTCGATAAAAACGTTGTCATCCCCTTTGCCGAGGTACTTCATTGTTCTGGTATAAAACCCTTCTTGATTCAACAATATAGTAGTTTCAATCCCTTCACAGTCAGCGCACGGGGTTATCCCTTCATATGTACCCCAGTAATCCAGCGAGTTACGAGCAGTTGAGCCATCTACGATAACCTCATACACATCATTTTCTTCTTTAACCTCTTTCTTGCTCATACAACCAACTGTAAGAACAAAAAAGACCAGTAATACATACACTACGGTGAAAACTAACGTTCCCTTACCTTTATTTGTCATATGTCATACTCCTTGATTGCAGGGGGTAGTTTCAGCTAAATTCTGTCAAGAAGAGTTCGAAGTGCTGTAGAGAGAATATTTTGTCAAATATGTGGGAGCGGAGACGATATTTTGATTGTACATAGGGCAGTTTGGGTTAGTTTTAGGGGTGGGTATTATCATTGGAAAGAGGCAAAGGTGTCTATTAGTCAGGATGTAAAGCGGCTTACACTGACAAATATCTTGACGTTAAATAGGTTTGACTTAGGTTAACTTAGCTTAAATAATGTGCTTATTTTAAGAAAGGATGAGGTTACAATGAAAAAGTTGATAATAGTTGGCATCTCTTTAATGATGCTCTGTTCATTAGCCGCTGTTGCGAATGAATACGTCGAAGGGGAGCTTATAGTTCAGATCCATAGTGAGTATGCTAATGAAAATGATATAGCCGGCAATCTTCTTCAGCTTCAAGCTGATTTTGAGAAACAAGAGTTGAAGTTCGTTAGAGAGCTGACTAAAAGAGTGCGTATATGGCAAGTGGTCTACAACCCTAAAGTAATCAAAGCAAACGATATGCTTTCGTTAGTCAAAAAGCATTATATGATTGAAGAAGCACAATTCAACCACTATGTCCAAGAGAGAGCTACTTTACCCAATGACCAATATTTCCCACAACAGTGGGCATTACATAACACTGGTCAGGGAGGCGGCGTAGAAGGAGCTGACATAGGTGCAACTTTAGCCTGGGATATCACGACTGGTGGTGAGACTGCAGACGGTAAAGAGATAGTAGTTGCCGTAATTGACAACGGTTTTGCCTTGACCCATTCTGATCTTAATTTTTGGACTAATGACCTTGAGATTCCCGGTAACGGTATAGATGATGACGGTAATGGATATATAGATGACTATCAGGGTTGGAACTCTTACGCTGATAATGGGATACTACCTGCTGTGAATCATGGTACCCATGTCTGTGGTATTATAGGTGCAAAAGGAAATAATGAATTAGGTATAACCGGGATTAACTGGGGTTTAAGGATACTACCCATTGCAGGATCCTCATCGAATGAAGCAATAGTAATAGCCTCTTATGGATATGCTCTGGATATGAGAGCAAGATATAATGAAACAGAAGGTCAAGAAGGGGCTTATATTGTAGCGACCAACTCCTCCTTTGGAGTAAATAATGGCAGACCTGAAAGGTATCCTTTATGGGCAAAAATGTATGATGAAATGGGAGAACAAGGCATTTTAAGTGTAGTCTCAACAATGAACGTTAATGCTAATGTTGACGACGTTGGAGATATGCCTTCCTCCTGTACGTCCCCTTATATTATTAGTGTCACGAGTACTGATAAATATGATTCTAAAAGCGCAAGCGCTGCTTATGGTCGCAATTCTATCGACTTAGGAGCGCCCGGAGCTCAAATATATTCAACTATTACTAACAACGGTTATGGTACATTAAGCGGAACCTCTATGGCGTGCCCTCACGTTACAGGTGCCGTCGCTTTAATGTATTCGGCAGCTTCTGAGAGGTTGCTAAACGCTTATGAATCCGATCCATCAGGGTTAGCCCTTCTAATGAAAAGAATCATAATGGAGACTGTAGATCCGCTACCATCTTTGAGTGGGAGAACTGTTTCAGGTGGTCGACTAAATCTTTATGAGTCGGTGTTGAAAATAAGCGATCTTTTAGACAACTCATATTTCCCAGCGCCTTCAAATCTGATGGCAAGTTATAAACAAAATAAGGTTAATTTAGAATGGTCTCAGTATGGAGGAAGGACGCCTGAGTATAATCTGATCTATCGTGACGGAGAAGTTATCAACACTATTGTTGGATATAGGGACACCTATGTCGATAAAGAGGCTAAAAGGGGCGAAAGTTATCAGTATAACGTAGTGGCAGGCTACTTAGATCCAGATGGAGAATCAAGCTTTTCCGATACAGCTATAATCACAATCCCACCAGATTTTCCTATTTTAATCTACCCGGGTATAGGCGAGCATATCTATGATGATCATATTACTTTGGAATGGGAAGATGTTTATGGAGCTGAGTATTATCAGCTAACAGTTGGATTCGATCAAAGCTTTACGCATATCATCCGAGTGCCAGGTGTACTCGAAACAAATAGCTACACGATACCTTATCTGGATGAAGATACAGTCTATTATTGGCGTGTTAAATCTGTTAATGAAGGGGGGGAGAGTGAATGGTCACCAGTATATCATTTTGTGACAATTGAGTCCGATGTCGACACTGTTCCCATAGTTCCGCAAAACAGCGTGAGAGCCTATCCTAATCCCTTTATTGAAAATAAAATAAGTAGAAGTAATGCTTTAACAATTGAGTACGAGAATAGTGAGCCGACTAATGTTAGCATCAAAATCTATAATATTAAAGGCCAGCTTATAAAAGAATTATATAACGGCTATACAGATGCAGGGCTGCATAATATCCAGTGGAATTGGGAGTCAGAAAATAACCAACAGGTCGTTAGTGGACTTTACTTGCTTAAATATCAATCTTCTAACTACCAAGAGATCAAAAAAATCTTATATTATCGATAAAAAAGGGGGTGTGCGATGAAAACAGCACTCCTGTTAGCACTATTGCTTTTACCGATTTTGCTTATAGCAGTTGACTATCAAGTGGGGGATCACGAGCTTCTTTTGATGCCGACTGCGTATGTGATGCCAAAAGGTGATGCATACTTTACAGACTATGAGCTATTTCTCTTAAACTACGTTTATTCTGTGGGGCATAATACGCATCTGGCAGCGTTTACGATGTTTCCGGCGACTAAAGGGTTTCTTGAAACTACCTCGTTGGGGATTAAGCACAACTACTTCCAAAACGAGTATTTGGCATCTTCATTGCATACATCGTACACTCCGCGGGCTCAGCTTTTTCTAATAGGCAATGTCGTTAGTATTGGAAAGAGTATCTCTAATAGTGGGCACGTCTCTTTGATGTGGGCTACTAACGGCGAAGAGAGTGCAAACGATGTAGTTATACTAACCGGTTATCGTTATGATGTAACTCAAAACGTGTCACTGATGATAGAGTATGCTAATGCCGTTACAGCCAGTGATTACAGTTTTGATGGGCTTTTGACCTTAGGGTTAAGAGTAAGGTCGGGTCAAATGGCCTGGGAGATTGGTGGGTTCAGACCTCTCGAAAATACAGGGGATTTGCTCATCCTACCCCTACTCAAAGCTACCTATTACTTCAAAAAATAAAGTTGAAGACTAAGGCAACCTGTGACGAAGAAAAGTAACATTTTTGAGACCGGCTATAAGCTAACTAAGTCTAACCGTAAAACAATATCACTCTCTGTTTCGAAGGACGGTAAACTATATATTAAGGCTCCGCATGTTTGCACAATAGAAGACATAGTGACCGTGATGATAAAGAATAGAGATTGGATTGAGAAGAAGCTGATAGAATTTGAAGAGCTCAAGAAATACAAAGAGTCACTCCACTTTGAAGAGGGGAGAGAGGTGTATATTTGTGGACTTAAGCTTCCTATCAGATATGTTGACTCTATAAATGAAATTAGACGAGAAGAGGCTCTTCTTATCCCTTTTAAATTTAAGAGAAAGATGCCAGAAAAGTTAGAAGAATGGTATAAAAAAGAGGCTTTCAACTATATTTCACACAAGACGGAAAAACTGGCAAAACAATACGGATACCAGTATACGAGCATAAAGGTTACCAACGCCAAACAAAGATGGGGCTCTTGTAGCGTTAAAGGATCTCTTTGTTTTAACTGGAGACTGTTGATGGCTCCAACCGAAGTCATAGACTACGTGATTATCCACGAACTGGTACACTTGGAAATTAAAAATCACTCCAAGTGCTTTTGGGATGAAGTCGAAGAGCTATGTCCTGACTATAAAGTAAAGAGACGTTGGTTAAAAGAGAATGGGGAGAGGCTCATCCTGAGCTAACCCTATGGCTGGCATTTGATTATAGAGGAGAATAATGATAAAAGGGAAGAAAATATTTATCACTGGTGGGGCTGGTTTTATTGCAAATGCACTCGCAAAACAGCTCTTAGAACATAACCAAATAGTCGCTTATGATAACTTTCGAAGAGATACGCTATCTACGTCTGGCATTATGTCACACGCAAACCTTACTGTTATAAAAGGTGATGTGCTTGACTATCAGTCATTAGTTGCAGCTATGCAAGGCTCCGATATTGTCGTTCACGCTGCAGCTATCGCCGGGATCGATACCGTGATAAAAGAGCCGACCCTAACTATGAGAGTTAACCTCCTTGGAACGGCTAACGTTTTAGAAGCTGTCAAAGAGATAGGTGGAATTGAGCGATATATAGATTTTTCGACTTCAGAGGTTTTCGGCAATAAAGCGTTCAAAACTACTGAGGACGACAATATGGTTACAGGCTCTGCAGGAGAGGCACGCTGGACGTATAGCGTAAGCAAATTAGCGGCAGAACACCTCTCTATGGCTTACTATAAAGAATTTGGCGTACCGGCAGTAATCATACGACCTTTTAATGTGTATGGACCCGGTCAAACCGGCGAAGGGGCTATGCAAATCTTTATCAAAAGAGCCTTGAATGATGAAGATATCTATATCTATGGTGACGGTACACAAATAAGGGCTTGGTGCTACGTAGACGACTTTGTTGACGGGCTTCTCAAATGTATCGAGCAAAAGAGTGCAATAGGGCATTCGTTTAACATCGGAAACGAGAGAACAGTACTTACAATTTACGGACTTGCCCAAACTGTATGCCGTATCCTGGAATCTAAATCTAAAATAATATTTAAGCCACCTTTGTCTGCCGATATAGAGCTTCGAGTACCGGCTGTGCAAAAAGCTAAAGAAATTTTAGGTTTTGCGCCTCAAGTAGACCTCGAAGAGGGTATTTTACGGACTGCCGAATGGTTCAAAAAACAATAAGGCTCGCTAAACCGGAGTTTAGGCAGACTCTTTACAAAAGCCTGCAAAGCTTATTAGAGGAGGGCTACTTAGTACAGGGGAAAAATGTTAAGTCTTTTGAAGAAGCTCTATCAGAGTGTCTCAACGGTACTTATGCAATAGCGGTCTCTTCAGGGACTGCAGCCTTACATTTAGCCCTTTTAAGCTTGGGTATCGGTGCCGGTGATGAAGTAATTCTACCAGCATATTCATTTGCTGCCACTGTGAACGTAGTCAGGGTAAGCGGGGCTATCCCTATCTTTGTCGATATAGAAGAGAGAAATTTCTGTATAGACGTCCTTAAAGTGGAGTCAGTCATCACCGATAAAACGGTTGCAATTATGCCTGTTCACGAGTTTGGCTCTATGACTAAGATGACGACTATGATGGAGATAGCTAACAAATATCAACTGAGAGTGGTTGAAGATGCAGCTTGTGCTTTGGGTAGTGAATATAAAGAAAAGCCAGCAGGCACTTTTGGTGACATCGGCTGCTTTAGTTTTCATCCGAGGAAAATCATTACTACAGGTGAAGGGGGCGCACTGGTAACCACAGACCCACAAATAGCAGAAGATTTAAGACGTTTAAGAAGCCATGGCTCTCTCGGCGGTGCTAACAATGAAAACTTTATTTTAGCCGGCCTTAACTATAGAATGACCGAAATCCAAGCCCTGTTAGGGATAGATCAACTAAAAGAACTACACCACTTTATTAACATCAGAAAAAAACAGGCCGCTCTTTATAACGAAGGCTTAAAACAGCTTGAATGGCTTGAACTCCCCTTGCCAAACGATGACTTTAAACATACATATCAGTCTTATCAAATTGTTGTGAAAAACGGCAAGCGTGATCGGTTAAGAGAGTTTCTGAGAAGTAAAGGTGTTGAGTGTAACAACGGTGCGCAATTCCTGCCAGAATTAGGGTATCTCAAACGGGATGAGGTATGCTACAGAAAGCAATTTCCTAACGCCTGGAAAGCATATTCACAAGGGTTAGTGATTCCAATTGGACACCATATCAATGAAGAAGATGTGGCTTACGTAATTAATGCAATCAAAGAATTCAATGGCTGATAAAAACAACTTGGTTGTGATCAAAAGAATAATAGAAGAGACTATTAAGCTGTTTGAGCTCAACCTTTCAGAAGTAACCGTGCTAACAGAGGCCGCAAGTAGCCACTTTGTTGTTACACCACTGATCATAGCTCTCGCCGGTGGAAAAGCGCTTGCGATAGCTAAAGACTCGAAGTATGGCAAAAAAGATGACATTATAAACAATCTTCTGGAATTGGCCGATATGCATGGTGTTAAAGATCGGATAAAGGTGATCGATACTTTAGATTCACCCTGTATTGAGAAGGTGGATATAGTTACCAACCTCGGCTTTGTAAGGCCTATAAATGACAAACTGTTGTCTAAAATGAAGCGAAAGCCTGTAGTCGCTGCAATGTGTGAGGCTTGGGAAGTTAGGCCTGAAGATATTGATTTTACCTACTGCTGGACTAATGAGATACCGATAGTTGGTGTTAACGAAGAGTCAGAGATTAAAAATATCTTTGAATATGTGGGAGCGTTGATCTTGAAGCTACTCTTTGAGGCGGGGCTTGAAGTTTATGGCAACAGATTTATTGTAGTCGGAGAGGACAAGTTTAGCATCAAAATAGAAAAGGTGTTGAAGGCAATTGGAGCAATCCCTGTGGTAATAAAGGCTGAAGATACAAGGTTGTATCGCACCTCTGATGAGCTTACTGATGGGATAATAGTGGCCGACTACACAAATGAAGGGTACATCGTTGGCGACAAAGGTGTAATTGATGCGGAATGGCTACAAAAGCACACTCCTTCAGCTAAAGTTATCCATCTGGCGGGGGGAGTAGATTATCAATATCTTGTAAATAATAACCTCTTCTGTTACCCTCAATATGACGGATACCCAAGGCGAATGAGCAAAACCTTCGGCTATTTAGGCGCCCGCCCTGTGATAGAACTACATACTGCTGGATTAAAAGCAGCTGATACAGTTTTGAGTGCTTTAAGACAGGGAATAACCTTTCATCAGTTGATAGACAAGTTTAATGAACACCCTTTAGTTCAGATCGTCTGTTAACATCAAATTCTATTTACAATCGACCGTCAGCAAAAAATAGTTGACAATGTTGATCAGTTAGTGAATCTTTGACATAGTAATAGTTGGCTTACTAACGTAGATAAAAAATGATAAAGAGGGTTGAACAATTAGTCGCAGATAAAACTTAAGTGGAACAGTCATAGATTATTGGGATAAGTTGGGGAATTTGGTCAGTTTTTACCTAAAATACCCTAAAAAGAACTCATTTTTTGTCCTTTTTCAGGGTTTTCCTGAAAAATGGACACACCTCTCCTATATCACGCTCGTAAAATCTGTATACTACGCTTTAAGTTGAAGGCAATTGCTCCCATAACCAGATAGTCTGCAGTCTTTGATAA
>Ga0265293_10001275_pt1 | contig 55572 bp, 55 predicted proteins | sample Munlanlewell138R_FD_192505 | JGI IMG/M metagenome (GOLD analysis project Ga0265293, IMG submission 192505) | Leachate microbial communities from a municipal landfill in Southern Ontario, Canada - Leachate well 138R | ecosystem: Engineered > Solid waste > Landfill > Unclassified | place: Canada... | reverse complement strand
TCTTGTGCTGATGCTCTGCCTGGGCGAAGGAGATCTGCTTCATTTGGGGACTCTATCAGATGAGGTCGGAATTATTGGATTCTACCCGATCAGGTAGCGTTGGTGGATTTATGCAGCGTTTCCCTAGAAAGAAGTAGCCTTTATGAGGATGGATTCGCCCGACAGAAATTGCATTTATTAGTTCATTATTCGAGACCAAAGGTCGCTTAACTTTCGGGAATTTTTCAATGTCAACACCATTGAGAATCGGCGTAACCTCTTGGTCAGAATATTCCCTCAGCTTTCCTGCACAAACCTTAGAAATTCCTACGTAACGGTCTATTAATTGATTGAAAATTCGGTAGGTCAGCCAATTCAACCTAGGGTTGATGCTGTGATGCGTATATACCTTAGAGCAAAGTAAACCTGCGCCAAAAATCACTCCAAACGGCAAGTGAGAATGATAAATTTCGGTCCCATCTGATTTTAGGAATCGCCTAACTCGCCACATTCCAAGCCATGGTCTCCTACGACATTCATTGCCAATAAAAAACCAATTGACCCCAGCTTCACCCAACTCGGCTAAAAATTTCTTTTCATATTCTTCACTACGGCCGATTTCCCGAGCCCGACCAAGAAAGGCCACAGTCACCACGTGCCCCTTTTTTACCAGCGCTTTCGCCAAATCTTTGACATAAACTTCGGCTCCCCCTGCCGCCGGAGCCGAAACCACATGCATAATTCTCATTCAATTATTTCGCTCGTGTTAACCGGTTCCGTCATATCGACAAGCACGCCCCGCCACCTATCCATGACAACCTCAGGCTGATAACCCGCAGCTTTGCCCAACGACAAAGCCTGCACCTCACCCCACTCCCCCGGATTTCCAATAAAATACAAAAGATTCGCCGCCAGATCTTCCACATCCAACGCCGCAGCCAGTCGCCCACCGGTACCCTCTAACACCTCCGAAGGCCCAGTCTCGCAATCAAAACTGACAACAGGCAACCCAAAAGACAATGCCTCCAACAGCACCATCGGAAACCCTTCAAACCTTGAGCTCATGCAAAAGAGTGCCGCTCTTCGGTAATGCTCCTCGACGTTACGTGTCGCCCCGGTAAATTCCACGGATTGCTCAACCCCGAGATCGCGGGCCTGAGCGCATAGCCGCTCCATCTCCGGCCCGTCACCCACAACTCTGAGTGTCCAGCCTGGCGCGTCTGGCGCAACGAGTGCCCAGGCACTCAACAACAAGTCGTAACCTTTTATTGGCACAAGTCGACCGACTGTGAGAACTATCTTTTCCTTGTCTGCAACCGGTACAACATCCTGAACGGGAAAAGGCGAGGGATTTGGAATCGAGACAATCCTGGCGGAACCCGTGGTGCCATTTTGCCAATACTGCTTGTCCTTCTCGGTCAACGTCACGATCACATCGCAATATTTGGCTGCAAGCTGTCGGGCGATTCTTCGGCCTTTCCTTCCGAGGTCATTATTGAAATTGAAGTGCTCCCAGCAAATATGCTTCAAATCCAAGCCTGCGGTTGCCGGAATGGTGAAGAGTGCCAACATAGACTCAACCACGATTAAGGCATCTGGTTTCTCCGCCTTGAGTAACTTTCGCAACCGGTAAATCAGCAGATGCGCCCGGAACAGAGTACGGCCTACCTGCCGGAACATAAACCTGATTTCAATGCGCTGATGCAGTGAGAAGAAGGGCTTTTCTCCGCCATACACACTTGCCACAACCACTTTGTGCCCTGCTTCGGCGAGGTGGTTGGCTATAATTGTGGCAACACGTTCGGTACCACCGGATAGGTCAAAGTTGCCGCCGAGGAAGACTATTTTCATGTATAAACTCGAATTTGGATTGGAATACGCTCAGTCGAGCATCACATGCTCTGCTCCGGACCCGGCCAGCATTTGAATAAGTTGTCTCATACGCGGTTGTAGCAGATGAGAATCGAGAACAACATTTCTTACTGATGGCTGGGCCATCAGGTTAAACTGTGTACTGCTACCAAAACCCACCAACTCGATTTCTTCGTACTCATTAAGGAGTTCAAAAATTACTTCCTCAGCAATCAACGTGGATTCTCGCTTGGGAATTTCGGGAAAATAGTCAAACTCATCCCTCGGGTGAGGAAGGTAAACAGCATCGTATTTCGACTGATCGAGATGATATGCTCGAATCCGCTCAACAAGTAACGTTTGGTCGCCCGTACTTTGTATTACATCCTTCAGAACTGTGCCGACAAAGACAAGGATTCGATCTTTTTTCTTCTCGCAGCCACTATCGACGCCAGAAAAATTCAGAGAAACTGGCTTCAGGTTTTCTATCAAATTTTTAAAGTCCGGGTACAACGTGTAGTGAACCGAACTTTTGTTGATAATTCTTTTTTTTGAATACCGGTTCCCAAAGGCGCTCCAAATCAAACTTTTTAGTTTAGGACCAACACTGGGCTCATCACGATAGTACTTGCTGGATTCAAGAATGTTCGCCGTACCATCATCAAAAGTACGGACCTCGTCAAAACCGACCCAAGATAAAACGAACTGCACATACACCGAGTCGATGCTCGAGATGTAAATATGCCGATAGTTTGAATTGGCGAACCTTTTTTTAAGCCAGGCGAGGTAGAAAGGGAATGATGGTAACGACGTTACGAACTCAGCCTTCGAGCAAAGGGGCTCAATTAGCTCGTGGTAGTGTTTGTACCTTTTTGAATCCGAGAGTGCGAACACATAACACTCCGGTCGGCCACCTTCATACTCCTCAGCGAGGATAATCGATTTTGCGATGAGCACTTGAAGAGGGGTAAAGCAGAAAAACAGGTCTTTTTTCAAGGATTATCACTTCTCTTGTGAAGCCCGGAAACAACACAGGGCGTTGTCTTACGCTGCGTCTCAATTCAACACATCTTCCGTAACCGGCGTATTTGCACTGACTTCACGCCCAACCACCTGCCCTATCACCCTATCCAAATACTTCGGTGCCAACCCATACCCCGGCCGTACACTCCGCACACAATCCGCAGTAATCACATCCCCGGCTTTCATATCCTTCACGAAATACAACGAGCGCCGAAACTGGGCATTACCCTGCTCGCTTGATTTCCGGCCGTAATCTACTTGTCCCAGTGCTTTCCAGGCGGTTTTGCTATCTCGACACAAAGCAGTGAGATCTGCAGGCTCCAGTGAGAAGCTGTCGTCCGGGCCGCCACCATTTCGGTTGAGAGTGAAATGCTTTTCAATAATGGAAGCACCAAGTACCACACTGGCAATGGCGGTGGTGTTATCCAGCGTGTGGTCCGACAGGCCGGTAACCAGGCCAAAGCGTTCGATCATGTCGCCGATGGTGCGCAGGTTGTAATCTTCTGCCGGGGCCGGGTAGCCGCTTACACAGTGGAGAATTGCCAATTGCTTGCAGCCGCCTCCGCGTGCTGCTTCGATGGCTTCCTGAATTTCCTCAGCGTCTGCCATGCCAGTGGAGATGATCATCGGCTTGCCGGTTGCCGCCACATAACGGATCAGCGGCAGGTCGACCGCTTCGAACGAGGCAATTTTATAGGCCGGTGCGTTCAGGTCTTCGAGCAAGTCCACTGCGGTGGCGTCGAAGGGCGAGCTGAAAATGGGTATGCCGATTTTCCTGGCATGCTCAAACAGAGGTTTGTGCCATTCCCAGGGCATATGTGCTTCTTCATAGAGTTCGTAGAGGGTTCGGCCATCCCAAAGCCCGCCTTTGATTTTGAATTCGTCAGCGTCGGAATCCAGTGTGATGGTGTCTGGGCGGTATGTCTGCAGTTTGACTGCATCCGCGCCGGCTTTGGCGGCTTCTTCGATGATCTTCAGGGCGGTTTCCAGCTTGCCGTTATGGTTAGCTGAAAGCTCGGCGATAATATAGGGCGGCTGGTTTCGGGAAATCTCCCGGCCGGCAATTACGATTCCAGGTTCATTCATTCTTCAGTCCTTAATCTGTGCTTGCCATTCGCGGTTTAGAAGACCAAAGCACACAACATCGTGAAACTGACCACCATCAAAGTGCTGATCCCGCAGGCGGGCCTCTTCGGTAAAGCCCAGTCTTTTATGAAACGCAATTGAACGCTCGTTAAACCCGAGCGCTTGCCCACAAACTTTGTGAAGGCTTAACTCTGTGAAAGCGTAGTTGAGAGCTTGCCTGCCAAGCTGCCGACCGCTGCCTTTCGGTGCGTCCGGCGCCAGGTAAAAGCCCCAGTCCGCCACTGCCGGGCAACGTGTTCGGGTGATGTTAACAAAGCCTTGCGCCTTTCTAGCTTGCTCATAAATCAGAAGCTCTATGGCAGGGTTAGTAGTGGCATTCATAAACCACTTGCGGTGTTCTTCAAGGCGAATCTCATGGGTAGTGTACATGTAGCGGCGCACCTCAAGATGGTTGCGCCATTGCAGAACCTGTTCAAGGTCTGACTCGGTCATTGGTCGGAGGCTGTGATCCGTCATCAATCTCTCCCACCCGCTGCACCCATCGCTTGAAGTGCCCGGAACACGCCGCCGCCATCGGTGATACCAGCAGCCGCATCACTCATCCGTTCAAGCCGCCCAGGCTCGAAAAGTGCCACCAATACAAAAGGTAAAGTGGCTAAAAGCTGGTCCGCGTCATCGATCTTTACCGCAGCACCACATGTTTCCAAGGCGGTTGCGCCGGCAACCTGATTCTCAGCGAGGACGACCAATACGACAGGAAGCCCTAAACAACAACGCTCCCAGGAGGTTCCTCCTGCAGCCCCGATAGACAAGTCCGTCAAGCACATCCGCTCTGCCATATCGGTTACACCTACATTCACCGTTGCCTTGAACGGCAATTCGGCGACCTGCTGCCGGACTTCCTCCAGATACGGTGCCGCTGCCCCCATGATGATGTCCAACTCTGTACTCGTCGGCAGCGCTGATTCAGAGAGTGCGTCGAGCACCTGGCCCGTTACGTTGGTACGGTCGACGCCACCCAATGAAACCAGAATACGCTTCAGTTCCGGCTGCTTACGCCGGTTCAGACTTCGCTCCCGAAGATTCGCAAATTCCGGACGCAACAAGGCATAACCCGGGCCGATCAGTCGCTGACAGTCCACGGGCAAAAGACCATCGTAATCCGACGCTACCCGTCCAAGGTTCTGATCCAGCAACAGCGTACACTCATGGCAGCGATTCGCCAGATCGTCAATTACCATAATGCTGCCGACGCCGTCGGCCAGAGCGCGCTCCCACTCCGCATCCAGCGCGTAATGGTCAACCACCAGCCAGTCTGGTTGCCAGGATGTAAGGGCATCCAGTGTTTGGCGGGCGTCTTGTTGCCAGGGCACTCCCAGCCACAGGGTGTAGTTGTCAGAGCGACTGTCTTTCGTGTCCAGCTCGTTATCACTGTGCGCCGGCAACAGGGTTAAACCGTAGCCATTGCCCGCAATCAGGTCGCCCAGATGCCCTTCATGTTCACGACAAACAAACCGGCATTCGTGGCCCTGGCGGGTGAGTTCATCGGCCAGTGTCAGGCACCGCATCACGTGGCCGGTGCCGATCTGGACGGAGGCGTCTGTGCGGAAAGCAACGCGTATAGGCACTTGACTCATTTCTTCACAAACACTCTTTGACTCAACGCCTCAGCGAACCGCATGTCATCGTAATCGTCTATGTCGACCGCGCTTTCCCAGGACATAGGTTCAAATACGTGATTGGGACCGTAGAATGTTTTTGCCTCTAGAAACATATCTGCCCTCGCAACCCATATAGCTCCGGTTGGGCAGAATAGCTCCGGCAAGTCCTGAGACCGCTGGCATGCGGTCTCAGGGAACAGGCGTTCAGGGTGCCCCTTAGTGTCGAGTTTCACAGCCCACCAGGGATTCATCCAGCCGTACTTGAAGCAACTGATCTGGAAACTGCGATCCTGCGTTTCAAATTGGGTAATCGCCTGCGTGATATCGTCCGCAGACCGCAGCGGACAATTCGCCATCAACTGCGTGACTGAGGTGTAACTATCCCCCCAATAATCCATGGCTTGCTGCAATGCGGAAACGGTCGCTGCACTTACAGGGGTGTGGTCGTCCGAATAACTGGCTCTTAAAAATGGAACCTCTGCGCCCCACGTTTTCGAGACTTCTGCAATGCGTTGGTCGTCTGTTGATACCAGAATCCGGTCAAACAGGCCTGACTCTTTCGCGGCTTGAATAGTCCAAGCAATCATCGGCTTGCCGCAAAACTCAATGATGTTTTTATGCGGAATACGCTTAGAGCCACCACGGGCAGGTATAATTGCAATGCGCTGCTTCACCATATCGACCAACCACCGTCTGCTATCAACGTTTGCCCCGTAACCGCACTACTGGATTGTGCAACCAAAAAATCCAACGGCCCGGCTACTTCATCTTCTGCAAGCATACGTGCTGAAGGAGTTAACGCCGCATACCGGACCTTAAAGGCATCATTTACACGGCCTTCAACACCGCCGTATGCGATGCAGTTAACCCGGACTCCCTTACCGGCCATTCGAACGGCAAGCTCTTTAGTCAGATGGCCAAGAGCAGCTTTTGCTACGCCATACTGGATCGGTGACTGTTTGGGATAGTCCTCGTACAAGTGAGGATTGGCTGCAACAACACCATATTGGGATCCGATGTTTGTAATCGTTTTCAACTCGTCTGGTTGAGCGTTGAAAAGCCCCATAGAGAGTTCGTAAGGAACCACCACATCCATCAAATACTCAGCCATGAAGTCTTCACGACTGGTTTGTCCCAAGGCGTCTGTTTTGAGTGAATCGAGGCTGCGGGCATTATTGACCAGATGATTGACGCCATACCCCGTTTTCGTCAGTACCCCTAACAACTCATTTACTGCTGTGGGGCTGATAAGATCGGAAGGAATCGCCACCACACCATCTGGCCTGCCAAGCTCCTCGATGAAATTGTCACCACGAACTTGAGAGGTTGTGGTAAAAAGAACCCGCCACTTCTTTGCCAGAAAATGCTGTACAAACTTTCGTCCAAACTTACCGGTTCCGCCCGTGATCAGGATCGTCTGAGTCATGAAGCTCCCCTTTCCAACAATTGAACAACTGATGTGTTAAAGCTTTTCGGAGAAGCGACCGTTTGATTCCTGACTCCTTCCAAGAACGCTTCCAGAGCAGACCTAAATGCTGAAAACGAGTCACTGAAGAGTAAATCCTTAAATCCTTTCGTTCCGACAATGCGAATCGATATTGGCGATACTCCATCCCCGGTTGCGAAGAAGGCTGTCTGCACCCCGCTGCGCCAGTTGACAAGAAGCGCCCCAGCCGTATCCTCCGGAAACCTATTGAGACCTCCTCCACTGAACCTAACAGGCTCATCAAATTCAGGGAGCATGCTCAGCACCGGCTCGATAATGTGCACTGCATACTTGTTCCAGGACTTCGGCGTGAATGCGACGATCTCTCGGATTTCACCAATCTCCTGTCGGTCTTCTTGTGACAACTTCAGCTCATGACTGTATCTCAACGCGGAACACGTAAAAATCTGTCCCGGGTATTGTTCCAGCTCGTATACTTTGTTCAGGCCAGCTATCGACAGTGCAATTGGCTTATCAATGTAGATCGGCAATCCCGCTTTCAGAAAAGGGGCCGCCAATTCCAGATGGTTCTCAGCATCATCCCTTGCAAGCAGAACAGCATCTACGTCTCCGATCATATCGTCGGGGCTGGAGACCACCTTGGCAATTTTTGCAGCCTTCGCAACCTTCTGAGACAGCGTTCCATCTTGGGTCCATACCGCTACTACTTCAGCACCCTGAATGCGGCTTTCCGGCCACTGCTGTTGCTCAAGGTACCTTGGAATCACCGGAAATCCACACAACTCCATAGCCTCTGGATTGTACCCGTTGAAAATAGCACTCCACGAATACGGATGTCCGTTCCCATCAGAAAGCCCGAGTACGCCGATTTTGATGGTCATAGTGCCCATAAGCCTGGATTAATTAAGTTGAGATCACTTGTTTGCATGTTTCCGGGTACTGTGGGGATCGGCGTTTTGGCAGCCGATACAATTTCCCGAAGCTGCTCAGGTGTGTCCACACCAACCACGATCTTGTTAATTTCAGTATGACCATTCAGGTAACCCAGACAAGCCTGCAAAGGTGTTAATTGCTGGCTTGCGACCCAAGCATCATATTCAGCGAACAGGTTTCGCCATGGTTTGAAGTATTCCGGCCGCTGCGCTTCAGGCATCAGCAGCAGCCCCTGAAGAAACGCAGACCTTATGTGGACCTCGGTGCCTTGTTTGTTTAACTTTTCAAGCCACCCAGAGTTTTTCATGCGTCGGTCCAGAATATTCATTGGTGCCTGTACCAGATCAAAATCGAAGGCAGCCAACTTGTCCAAATTGTCAGGCCCATAGACGGAGATGCCGATTTTCTCCGCTAACCCCTGTCGTTTGATATCTACCAGCGCGTCATAGAGTTCTCGGCCATTTGTCTGAAGTAAATCCAGAGGCCGATGCAAGAGCAGACCATAGAGTGAATCGCATCGAAGATTTCTGAGAGATTGATCAATGCTGCGTTTGACCCAGTTTGCAGGCTTTTCAATATGCTCTGTACCCGGGGGGACTTTCGATATCACTTTGAAAGCATCAACACCCGTGCGGCCAAGTACCTCTTCACTAGTACCGTATGCTGAAGCAGTATCTAAAGTATCCACACCCAGTTCGCACGCGAGACCGAGAATATCTTGAGCAGTTTCTTCAGGAACGCGCCCCTTAGTGTTAGCTACACCGTATTCCAAGCCAAACTGCACGGTACCCAGAGCAATTTTCATCACGACAAAGCTCGATAAAGACATTTAACTACAGTGCCCTGCTGCTCATCCGTCAACCCTTGAAACATCGGCAAGCTGATCGCTTCACGGTAATACGCCATTGCCTCCGGGAAGTCCTCGGCGGCGAATCCCATAGTCTGATAATAGGGCTGGGTATGCACCGGGATGTAGTGCAGGTTTACGCCAATCCCCTGCTCCCGCAGGGATTCAAACACCTGCCGGTGATTTTTGCTGATGTTGTCCAGCTGCAGGCGAATCACGTACAGATGCAGGCCGGAATAGCTGTCCGGGTGCTGCCAGGGCGTGGTCACGGGCAGGTCGGCCAACAGCTGGTCATAACGCTTTGCCAGTTCGTGGCGTCGGGCAACGAAGGCATCCAGCCGGTCCATCTGGCTCACGCCCAGTGCCGCTTGCAGCTCTGTCATGCGGTAGTTGAACCCGAGATCCACCTGCTGGTAGTACCAGGGGCCATCCGGCTCGTGGGTCATCAGATTCTGGTCCCGGGTGACACCGTGGCTGCGCAGCAGGTTCATTTGGCTGGCCAGTTCATCGCTGTTGGTCAGGGCCATACCGCCTTCGGCGGTGGTGACAATTTTCACCGGGTGGAAGCTGAACACGGTAATGTCGCTGTAGCGGCCGTTACCGATAAACTCGCCCCGGTACTTGCCGCCGATGGCGTGGGACGCGTCTTCAATAATGCGGAAGCCGTATTGCTGGCCCAGCTTGTGGATCGCTTCCATGTCGCACGGCTGGCCGCAGAGGTGAACAGCTACCAGCACTCTTGGCAGGCGGTCTTCCTGTTTCGCCTGCTCCAGCTTTACCGCGAGCTTGTTCGGGCACAGGTTGTAGGTTTGCGGGTCAATATCCACAAAATCCACTTTGGCGCCGCAATACAAACCGCAGTTGGCCGAGGCCACAAAGGTGATGGGCGTGGTCCATAACCAGTCGCCCTCGCCCAGGCCCAGGGCCAGACATGCGATGTGCAACGCCGAGGTGGCGCTATTGACTGCCAGCCCGTGCTTGGCACCCACGTGGGCTGCAACCTTGGCCTCAAACTCAGGGACTTTGGGGCCCTGAGTGAGAAAATCTGACTGCAGCGCCTCAAGCACTGCATCAATGTCTGCCTGGCTGATGTCCTGCTTGCCGTAGGGAATCATGATCAGATCTTACCGATTTCGTTGTAGTTCTGTTCAATCCAGGCCTGTAACTCGCTATCGGTCATCCATTCCGTATTGTTGTCACTGGCATAGATAAAGCCTTCTTCAACCTTTTTACCGTCCTTGATCCGGTTCGGGCAGCTACCCCAGTTGTTGATGTTGGGCAGGATCTTGAAGTGCTCCGGGTATTCATAGGTGAAGTACGAGTCTTCCGCGCCGATCATCTGCTCGTGCAGCTTCTCGCCTGGGCGAATGCCGACCACCTTCTGCTCTGCTTCCGGTGCTACTACGCGGGCCAGGTCGGTCATTTTCATTGAGGGAATCTTTTTCACATAGATCTCCCCTCCGACCATGTCCTCAAAGGCGTGCCAAACCAGTTCGACACCCTGCTCCAGGCTGATCATGAAGCGGGTCATGCGCGGGTCGGTAATCGGCAGTACGCCTTTTTCTTTGATCGACATGAAGAAGGGGATAACCGAGCCACGGGAGCCCATGACGTTGCCGTAGCGCACGACAGAGAAGCGGGTTTCGTGCCCGCCGGCATAGGAGTTGCCCGCAACAAAGAGTTTGTCTGAGGCGAGTTTGGTAGCGCCGTAGAGGTTAATGGGGCTGCTGGCTTTGTCGGTAGACAGAGCAACCACCCCTTTGACCTTTTTATCAATGCAGGCGTCAATCAGGTTCATCGCGCCGTTGATGTTGGTCTTGATGCATTCAAAGGGGTTGTATTCGGCTGTGGGCACGATCTTTGTGGCGGCGGCATGGACGACATAATCGACGCCATCCAGTGCGCGGTAGAGGCGGTCTTTGTCACGCACATCGCCAATAAAGAAGCGTAGGCGGTCGTCACCTTGGAACAGCTTGGCCATTTCCCACTGCTTCATCTCGTCACGGGAGAAGACGATGATTTTCTTCGGGTTATATTTTTCGAGAGTCATCGGGATGAATTTGTGGCCGAAGGAGCCTGTGCCGCCGGTTATTAGGATGGTGGAATGCTTAAGCATGGATTAATCGTCCTTTCGCTTAGTTTAAAGATAAATCAAATTATTCGTAATATATACCCAGCAGTTATGGATGAGCTTCTAGATAAACTCCCTCCTAGCACGCCATGAATATCTGTTCTAATCGCTTTCTTACCAAAATTTTCTATTACATCATTTATAACTATTTTTTCACACGTTTCACTATCCAGCGCGGCAACCAATTTGGATTTAACGTCAGAAAAATTCACCTTTGTGCTTTGAGGAAAATCTTGGTACCACGCTCCCCCAAAGTGTAAACAAGGCTTCCCATTGACCATCGCCTCCCATCCTGCGGTACCCGTTATTGTAACTACAGCGCTAGCATTCTGAATAAGAGATATAGAGGAGACAGAGAGATCGGCTAGCACAACATTATTCAAGCGTGACACTAACTCCCAACAACCCACGTGCCGGCCCTGCTCACCAAAAAGCACACGAAAAAATTGGGACGGATGCTCCTTCACCACTAACTTGTACCCTTTCGGCAGGGACCGGCTCAACGCTCTTATCACATAAAACTGATCAGATGATTCATTTCCTAAGGGAGTCGTTGTCAATTCCGGCTGATAGTGCATAGGAAAATAAACATAACGTCCGACACTGGAAGGATCAAAGGAAGTCGAGAATTTATCATACTCTTTTTTTAATTTCTTTTTTTTCCTTTCGCCTTTGACTTTCATATTATAAACATCAAAGATGCTAACAGCCTTCTTAACGTAAACACCATCGTAGAACTTAAATGACCCTAATTTACCCGTCCAAAAGAAACTAGACCTAGCCGTTTTTCGCCCAAATAACCAACCCACAAGACTAGAAGACAGCAAGTACAAAAAAGCAAAATATGGAACAGTCGACATTTTAATACGAAAAGATCTTTGCTTATCAGACTGATGTTTCATGTACCAAGGTTGCTGGTGCTTCGAAAACAAATAAGGCTCAATTGAAGCGGCATGTAGCTCATCGACCTCTCTTTTGTCGAGATCATTGTCACTCGCGGTTAGTGCCTTCCCCCCAACTTCCTCTGTCAAATAGTGCCAACCGCGAAGAGAAGACACGTTAAACATCAACACTTTTAGACCCATTATTTTCGCGCAAAGATACAATGGGTAATCATATGGCATATGAGGAGCATTAGAAAAAAAAACCACGTCCACCTCAAAATGCTTAAGAACATAAGACCAATAACTTAAATGACGCTTAAATAAGTCATCCCTCTCAGAGAACGAGAATCCACCATCAAAATCGACACGATCCAGAATCTTTAGATAGTTATAATATTCACTACGACCAATCTTAGAAACATCAAAAGAATCCGCTTTATTCTCCCAATCAGGAACACACCCATCTAACGCAAAAGCCTCCCACACATCGTGAACATAACAATTTTCAGGCTTTACAGATGACAGAGGCGAACCAACCCAATAGACAGGCTTTATCCCGCGTTTTTCTTCAATTTCCTCCATAACATCTAGCCAAAATTTGTCTAATGTAGCCGAACACAATAAGTTCATTTCATGAATCACTTTTGGATATTTAAATGTAGTTTGCCATTCGCTGGAATACCTGATTACGAGCAGACAGTTCGTCAAAGGTTCCCGAGTCAACAACTTTACCCTGCGCCATCATGAAAATGACGTCGCACTGTTTAACGGTAGTGAGCCGGTGCGCAATCATGATGATGGTTTTCTTTCCGGAAAAATCATGAATCGCGTCCATAATGAGCTTTTCGGTAATGCCATCCAGCGCACTGGTGGCCTCGTCCAGAATAAGCACAGCTGCATCGTGGTAGAGCGCTCGGGCAATACCAATACGCTGGCGCTGGCCACCTGAGAGCTGAACGCCCCGCTCCCCGACTCTGGTATTCAAACCGTCTGGGAGTTCTGCCAATAGCTCATCCAGATGAGCCATGGTGGCTGCCCGCTGGACCTTTTCTTCCTCCACCAACTCGGGCGGCAAACCGAAGGCTATGTTCTCGCGGATGCTGCTGTCGGCCAGGAAGATGGATTGCGGTACGAATCCCAGGGAGTTCTGCCAGGCACGAAGCTGCGGTTTGGTTATGGGTTTGCCGTCTATCAGTAACTCACCCATTTCTGGCTGAATCAGCCCAAGCAGGAGATCAATGGCTGTGGACTTACCGGAGCCGGAGGCGCCTACCAGGCCGATAACCTGATTTACACCGATGGTCATTGTCAGGTCCCGAAGGGCGGGCTCTGCTTTACCTGGGTAGGTGAACTGTACGTTTTTCAGTTCGATGGACTTGTGAGGAGTTACATGTTCCCCGGCGTTTTCTTTGCAGGTGAGTTGCTGCGTTGCTGTGGCGCTGGCTCTCAGGTCTTCGCGGAGCCCTTCAAAGGCGGTCAGGTTACCTCGTATGCCGGAAATGCTGCTGTATATCTGCTGAAATGCCGGCAGCAATTTGAAGCCTGCCAAAGCATAGACGGAGAGTAGCGGCAGTATGGTGCCCAGATTGCCGTCGTGCGCGGCGAGCAGGTACAGAATCAGGAAGATGACGCTGCCAAAGGCCACCAGCTCCATCACGAAGCGGGGTATCTGGCTCATTACCTGGTTTTTGCCTTGGGCATCGGCAAAGCGGGTGCTGGCTTGATCAAACCGGTCCGTGAAAACCTGCTGCCTGCCCAGCAGCAGTGCGTCCTTAATGCCGCCGAACCCTTCACCCATTAACTTGAAGCGCATACGCTGGGCAGAAGTGATGGTGCCGCCATTTCTGATCAGGCGTTGGCGCACGATTCTGTACATGGCTATATAGGCTACGGCGAAGATGACTAATCCGGTGATGGCGACGGCCGGATTGAATACAAATATGGCGATAGTCATGAGTGCAGCCATCACGATGCGCGCGTTCATCTGCATTAACGGATTGATGATGCCGCCAGTAATTCGCGTGCATTCCTGGGCAATCTGGTTGGTAAGCTGACTGCTGCTGCCGCTGGAGTGGAACAGCCAGGGTTGGTGCATGTAGTGCCGGTAAAGGCGGCTGCTGAGCTCTGCGCCTACTCTTGCACCGTACATGGACAGGCGCCAGATGGTGAACATGGAGATGAGTGCGGCGATGGCAAGGGCTACCAGAACGCCGATGCCTGCCCAGAACAGGAAGGTGCGGGGGTCTTCCAGGCCGCTCATACGGAAGATGTCGCCTGCTATGCCATCGCCCTGTAGTTGGCTCATGTCTCCTACCAGGGCCATGAAGGGGCCGATGGAAAGCACGCTGCCCAGCTCTGCGAAGGCCATGAGGACGACCAGGAACTGGAGGCGGCGGAGCTTTTTGCGTTGCTCGTTGGTGAGCAGGGAGTAGAGTTCTTTCAGTTGGGTGAACATTAATGGGTGCTTTTTTGGTGATTGGCACTGGCTTTGGGAGATCGTCGCTGGCTTTGGGGGCCTGACCGCGAAGGATCAGCCCCCTTTGTGGCCTGCCTACTCGGATTTGTAGGCGTAGTTGTAATACCCGTAATACCCGTAACTGGTCGCCGCTTTCTTTTCCATGGCGTTAAGGATGGTGCCCTTGACAAGAACGCCGGCAGTAGCCAGGCGACCTTCAGCAATCTGCACCTCCTTGGGTGTGTTCATGCCGAAGCGGACGACCATCAGCGTGGTGCCGCATTGTTTGCCAATGATGGCAGCATCGGTAACGGCCAGAATCGGTGGGGTATCAACAATCACCAGGTCGAAGTGTTGGCTCAGGAACGTCAGAAACTCGCTGAAGCGTGCTTGCATCAACAGTTCTGACGGGTTGGGCGGCGCGCTGCCGCGGCTGACCCAACTGAGGCCCTTTACATCCGAGCTGCGTACCGCCTGCGCAAACTCCAGCTGGCCAGACAGCACATCTGATAAACCACTTTGCGCCGCTGCGCCAAACACCTCATGCAGATAGCCCTTGCGCATGTCGGCATCGACTACCACTACTTTCTGTCCGGCCTGGGTACAGACAGCGGCCAGGTTGGTGGAGACAAAGCTTTTGCCGACACCCGGACTGGAACCCGTGACGACCAGACGATTGTCGTTGGCATCCATCATGGCGAAGTGCAGTGACGTACGCAGACTACGGATGGCCTCTATCGCAACGTCTGCGGGGTTTCGGGCGGCGAGCAGGCGGTTCTGCCCTGGGCTGGTCAGCAAGCGCCGCCCTGTTGTTTTCTTCGGTTTGCTTGTTCGGCTTTTTTCCTCTTCGGACAGCGGTACAGTTGCATATACCGGCAGATCCAGCTCCTCGAGTTGTTCAGGCGATACAATTGCGCGATTGAAGGCAGCACGCAGCAGCACAATGATCATGCCAAGCAGCAGACCACTGAGACAGGCGATGGAAACAATCAGGCTACGGCGTGGTGCCACCTGGCCCTGAGCTACGGCATCGTCGAGGATGCGCACGTTACCTACTGTGCCGGCCCGTACCAGTCTCAATTCCTGCATGCGGTTGAGCAGTTGTACGTAAATTTCCTGGGTGACCTGCACATCCCGGCTGAGGCGCAATACCTGCTGCTGGGTTTCTGGCAGGTTGCCGCTGCGCTCTTCCAGCCGGGCTTTCTCCCGCATCAATTGGCCTTTTTTCTCCAATAGCGCGCGGTAGACCGGGTGGTTGGGGGTGAAGCTGCGCGCCAGCTCGGATTCCTGCAGCTCCATTTCATTGAGGCTGGCTTCAATCGTTACCAAGCTGGTCAGCGCATTCTGGGTTTCAAAGCTCAGGTCGATACTGTCGTTCTGCAGCCGATATTCGTTGAGTCTGTTTTCAGCCTCGTTGAGCTCGGCTCGCACCTGGGGGGCCTGCTCTTCCAGAAAGGCCAGACTCTTTTCAGCTTCGGCCGCCTGGCGGGCGATGTTCTGGGTCAGAAACACCTGGTTGGTAGCATTCAAACTGCGCACCAGCTCCTGCCGATCCGGCCCTTTCAGCACAAGACGGAGAATACCGGTGTCCTTGCCTTGCGCAAGCACCTCCAGGCGACTCTTGAGGTTATTGATGGCTGCCAGGCGGCTCTTCTTGATAACGGTAAACATGGCACCGGCCGGGGCTTTAAGCTCCGCTACTACCAGCTCCACCCAGGGCTCTTCAACTATGAGCTTCTGGCCAACACTACCCTGCGCCAATTCGACGCCCTGGGTGTCGAACAGTTGATACTGGCCATTACCCAATGATTGAAGCACAAAGCTTTGCGTGCCGCTTTCATGGCCGGTGACCAGCTCGCTGACGGTGAGGCTCTCACCGCCCCACACCGAGGAGTTGCCTTGCCAGAAGCCAGGACGGCTGACGCCCTTACGGCGCAGCCAATCGCCGACAATCGGCAGGCTATGGGGTTGAATTTCAATATCCAGATCCGTCTGATCGACGACCTGGCCAAGAATAAGCCGCGAGCGCAGGATTTCAATTTCGGTGCTGGTATCGCTGCCTTCTTGAGCGCCGAGCAACTGCGACATATCCGTCCCGGATATGGTACCGGACTTCTTCTCTACCTGAACCAGCGCATCCGCCTGGTAGATGGGCGTAGTCAGCGTGGCATAAACAAGCCCTGCCATGGCAAAAATGACTGCAAGCGTACCGATGAGGAGCTTGTGATCCCAGAGACTGCCCAGCAGGAAACCGATGTCTATTTCGTCGTTGTTATGATGTTGGTTGGATTTGTTGGCGGAAATGTTGGCTTCGCTCATTCGTTACTCTTGGTCGTCAGTTCAATTTGGTGAGCCAGGCTTGTACTGCTGTTTGCAGCATGCTGTGCACGTGGGTAAACGCTTCGCGGCTCTTTTTATAGGGGTCAGGTATATCTGGCTTGCCTGGTAACCAGTGGCTTAACAGCATGACTTTACCTGCTGCGGTGGGGTCTTTGGCACGCACCTGGGTTCGTTGACCTTCACTCATTACCAGAATGAGGTCGGCCCAGCGCAACTGGTCTGTAGTAACTTTTTGCGCGCGGTGCGCGCTGAGATCCAGGCCGCACTGGGCAGCGAGTTCAGCAGCTATTGGGTCGGCTTCATGGCCAACCAGGGCACCCAGGCCGGCGGACTGGATTGTTTTGCCCGGTAAATGAACTTTCAGCAGAGCCGCGGCCACCGGGCTGCGGCAGATGTTGCCGATGCACAACACCAGGATGTTATTAAACATGGTGGGATTTCTGATTCGCAGTCAAATATTGGATATACCAAGGCATGGCCTTGTCAATTCCGGCTCGGATCTCAAACCCGGGTTCATACCCCAGCAGGGTTCCGGCCTTGCTGATGTCTGCTTGCGAGTGTCGCACATCCCCCGCACGAAAATCTCTATAACATGGCTTTTGTTCATAAGAGACACCGTTCTTGCCCAAGCTCGATTGTATGGCAGTGAACAGCTGGTTGAGATCGGTACGTCCTCCGACGGCAACATTGTAGACCTGGTTGCGTGCTTCTGCTTTCGCCGTTGCGGCCAGTAGATTTGCCTGAACAGCGTTGTCGATAAAACAGAAGTCGCGGCTGGTCTGACCATCACCGTTGATAAAGACCTCGTCCCCCTTGATCATGGCTGCTGTCCATTTCGGGATAACCGCAGCGTATGCGCCGTCCGGATCCTGCCGTTGACCGAAGACGTTGAAGTAGCGCAGCCCGATGGTATTGAAGCCATAGGTTGTTGCGAACACATCGGCGTAGAGTTCATTTACGTACTTGGTGACTGCATAGGGCGACAGCGGCTTGCCTATGTGCTCTTCCACTTTCGGCAGTGCCGGATGATCACCGTAAGTGGAGCTGCTGGCGGCGTACGTGAAGCTTTGTACCTGTGCATCTCGAGCGGCGACCAGCATGTTGAGAAAGCCGTCGATATTGGTGGCGTTGGTGGCGATCGGGTCGTTGATCGAGCGTGGCACGGAGCCGAGGGCGGCCTGATGCAGGACGTAATCAACGCCGGCGCAGGCGGCGCGACAGTCATCGAGATGGCGTATATCACCCTCAATGAAGGTAAAGCGTTGCCACTGGGCTTCCGATACGAGGCCTTTCACTTCGTCGAGGTTGTGTTGGTGGCCGGTGGCGAAGTTGTCGAGGCCAACGACCTTTTGATCCAGTTTGAGCAGGGTTTCCAGAAGATTGGAACCAATGAAGCCGGCTACTCCGGTGAGGAGCCAGGTTTCTGGGTTGGCGGGGAGTGCTTTCAAGAGTTGTTCGTAGCGGGTCATTGAGTGCTTCTTGCATTAGTAGTGCTGATGTTGTTGGTCGAGCTGGGGCTGGACCTTACCGGGTTACAGGCGCAGGTCGGATTCTTCGGCGCTGAGGATGTATTTCAGGTCGTAGAGGACGTGTTCGGCTTTGCCGAAACGGCGGATGTTTTCGGCTCCGAGTTCGACAAACTGTTTGTGGCCCACTGCCAGGATGATGCCGTCGTAGCCATTGATCGCAGGCTCTGCTACAGGGGTGATGCCATATTCGTGCTGGGCTTCTTTTACGGATACCCAGGGGTCGTACACGTCGACGGCAATGTTGCAGTCGCCCAGCTCTTTGACCATATCCACAACCTTGGTGTTGCGCAGGTCCGGGCAGTTTTCCTTGAAGGTCAGGCCCATGATCAGCACCCGCGCGCCGTCCACATGGATGCGTCTTTTCATCATGTTTCTGACCAGCTGTGACACCACATAGGCACCCATGCTGTCGTTCAGACGGCGGCCGGCCAGGATGATTTCCGGGTGGTAGCCAATCGCCTCCGCCTTGTGGGTCAGATAGTAAGGATCCACGCCAATGCAATGACCGCCGACCAGGCCCGGGCGGAACGGCAGGAAGTTCCATTTGGTGCCGGCGGCCTGTAGCACCGCTTCGGTGTCGATGCCCATCTTGTTGAAGATGATGGCCAGTTCATTGATCAGGGCAATATTGAGATCACGCTGGGTGTTTTCAATTACCTTGGCGGCTTCAGCCACCTTGATGCTTGTGGCCTTGTGGGTGCCTACGGTAATGATTTCGTTGTACAGCGCATCAACCAGGTCGGCTACCTCAGGGGTAGAACCGGCGGTTACTTTCTTGATGCTGGTAACGCGATGCTCTTTATCCCCGGGATTGATGCGTTCGGGACTGTAACCGGCAAAGAAATCCACGTTGTAGGTCAGGCCCGACATGCGCTCCAGCACGGGTACGCATTCTTCTTCAGTTGCCCCTGGATACACGGTGGATTCATATATGACGATATCGCCTTTCTTCAGCGTTTTCCCGATCGTTTCTGATGCTTTGCACAGCGGTGTGAGGTCTGGCCGCTTATGTTCGTCAATCGGTGTGGGAACGGTGACGATATACACGTTGGCAGCTTCCAGATCCGCTGCGTTGGTGGTGTACGTGAGTTGAGCGGCTTCTATCAGCTCTTCATCGCTTACTTCCAGCGTGCTGTCATGACCACCACGGAGCGCGTCGATACGCGGCTGGTTGATATCAAAGCCGATTACCGAGCGCTTTTTGCCGAATTCGACTGCCAATGGCAAGCCTACGTAGCCCAGACCGATGACGGCGAGTTTGATGTCTTCCAGTTTATGCATTGCGGGATAGGGTCCTGAGTGGTGAGGTTTGAGTCTTGGAGGGTGTGGCGTTCCTGGAGCAGCGTTCTATTCTACGGTGACGGATTTGGCCAGGTTTCTCGGTTTGTCTACGTCGGTGCCTTTTACCAGAGCTACATGGTAGCTGAGCAGTTGTAACGGAATGGTGTAGACGATCGGCGAAATGCTTTCGTACACCCAGGGCAATTTGAGATAGCTGATGCCTTCTCCTTCATCCATGTCTACCCGTTCGCAGGCGAAGGTAATCAATTGGCCGCCGCGGGCGCTGACTTCCTGCAGGTTGGACTTGAGTTTTTCCAGCAGGCTGTCGCTGGGGGCGACGCTGACTACCGGCATGTTCTCGTCTACCAGGGCCAGCGGGCCGTGTTTGAGCTCACCGGCGGCATAGGCTTCGGCATGGATATAGGAGATTTCCTTGAGCTTGAGCGCACCTTCCATGGCGATCGGGTAATGCGGGCCGCGGCCAAGAAACAGGGCATGGTGCTTGGTCGCGAAGGTGTTCGCGAGCTCCGCAATCTGTTGATCAAGATGCAGTACTTTCTCCACCAGTCTGGGCAGACCACGCAGCGCGCGCACGTTGGCGCTGATCATCTCCGGTGCCCGGTTGTTTACCTGGGCCAGTGCGGTGGTCAGCCATAACAGGGCTACCAGCTGAGTGGTGAAGGCTTTGGTAGAGGCCACGCCGATTTCCGGCCCCGCCTTTGTCAATAAGCGCCAATCGGCTTCGCGCACCAGCGAGCTACCCGCCACGTTACAGATGGCCAGGCTGGCCAGATACCCCCGCTCCTTGGCGTATCGCAATGCTGTGAGGGTATCTGCTGTTTCGCCCGATTGGGAGATGGTGATAAGCAGGCTGTTGGCTGGCACCGAAACCTTTCTGTAACGGTACTCACTGGCTACCTCTACCTGGCAGGGCAAGCCAGCCTGCTCTTCAATCCAGTACCGTGCTACCAGGCCAGCATGATAGCTGGTGCCACAGGCGACAATATGAATGTTCTTTATATCCGCCAGACGGGTTTCCGCTTCCGGGCCAAGGGCTACCGTCAGGACGTGGTCGTCTGCGAGAGTGCCCTCGAGGGTATCAGCGATGGCAACCGGCTGTTCGTAAATTTCCTTGAGCATGTAATGACGGTACTTGCCCTTGTCCAGACTGTGCGCAGCGTGCTCATAGCGCAGCACGGGGTATTCGACCGCCTGGTTGCGGCGGCTCCAGATTTCACGACTTTCCAGAGTCAGGCGCGCATGGTCGCCTTCTTCCAGATAGATGAACTGGTCGGTTACCTGAAGCAATGCAAGCGGGTCGGAGGCAATAAAACGCTCCTCGCTGCCCTCGCCTATCACCAGCGGGCTACCCATGCGAGCGCAATAAAGGGTGTTGGGCTCGTCCTCGTGAATCATGCCGAGGGCGTAAGCGCCGTGCAATTCGGCGAGCGTAGAACGAAAGGCACACAGCAGATTCGCTTTCTGCTTGTAATGGTGGGCCAGCAAGTGGGCAACGACTTCGGTGTCTGTTTCAGAGGTGAACTCGTAACCCAACTCGCTCAGTTTTTTGCGTAGCGCGCCATGGTTTTCAATGATGCCGTTATGGACGATAGCCAGACGCTCGGATATGTGGGGGTGTGCATTGCGTTCGGCTGGTTTGCCGTGGGTTGCCCAGCGGGTGTGCGCTATGCCCAGGTGGCCGCGGACGGGTTCTGCTTCAAGTGCGTTTTCCAGTTCGATGACCTTACCGACTGCGCGGGTGCGTTTGATGCCGTTGCCGGTAGCCAGTACGGCGACTCCGGCGGAGTCATAGCCACGGTATTCGAGGCGACGCAGGCCTTCGATGAGGATCGGAGTGATGTTGCGTTTGGCTATGGCGCCGACTATTCCGCACATGGGGGTGGGGTGTCCTGTGTGTTGATTCTTGTTGGGCGTGCCTTGCACGCCGTCGCGCCGGGGCGGCCCAGTGGATCCCCGCGTTCGCGGGGATGACGTTCAAGCCCGGGGATGACGTTCAAGCCCCGAGGGTGACGTTCAAGCCCCGAGGATGACGTTCAGGCCCCGAGGGTGACGGCAGAGAAGAGGGCTTCAGGCACGCTACCGCCCCAGGATTTGATGTCTATTTCCTGAGGACAAACAATAATGCATTTCTGGCGCCGACTTTCTGGCACCCTGGCGGATATGTGACCGCAGTTATAAAATAATGTTCAGCCGGATGCTTTGAGCGCCTGAAGCGGCACCTTGATCTGTTGTTGGCGGTGTAACATGGTTAACAGGATAATCGCCCGCTCTTGACCGTCTGCCTTACAGAAAACCGCATCCAGATCCTTGAACGGGCCATCTATAATGGTGACCGGGGCGCCCTCCCGGAAGAGCGGTTTGCTGCCCAGGCTTGCCAATCGAGCCTGAAGATCACTGATAATGTGATCACCCACCGCGAGAGGCTCGTCGGCAAAGGTCACTAAACGCAGCACGCCACGAGTGGATCGTATGCTGTGCCAGTTATCATTAAGCTTGCAGAGATTGATGAAGAGGTAGCTAGTGAATAGCGGCTGTTGCACGAAAATCCGTTTTCCGTTGCGGATTTTTTCTACGCTGTAGAGGGGGCAATAGCAGGAGAAATATTGGCTGCGCAGGTTCTGTTCAGCCCTGACTTCCTGTCTTGGCTTACATTGAACCAGGTACCACTGCGCCAGTGCTGGGCTTTTTAACACGTCCGGTTATTCCTATTGCATCCAGAGAGACCCCGCACATCCGTGTACATGACATCCTACCCGTCTCATAGAGGGGGTGGGGTGATTTTAGCCAACTGCCCCGTAGTGTTACAAACAGAAGCAGTGGCTTATTAATAGGGCCCGAACCATACAGACAACTCTGTTATCTGCCAATACTCCTTTTGGTAGTGGGCAGGCCTTTATGGAATAAGCACATTCAGCGAACGCCCGCGGGCGCGCGCTCGCGATTGCAGTGCCGCGGCTAACGTTTCCTTGGCACTCCGCTCCCCGTGCACAAGGCGCACCTCTTCCGGCCAATGGCGCATCCGAGCAACAAAATTAACCAGACCGGCCTGATCGGCATGGGCCGAATAGCCACCGAGCGTTGTGATGCCGGCACGAATATCCAGGCGCTCACCTTCCATGTCCACATAGCCACCGCCGGGGCCGTACTGCTGGATCATTCGGCCTGGTGTGCCCTGCGCCTGGTAGCCGGTGAAGATGACGTTATGCCTCGCATCACCCAGCATGGCCTTCAGATAGTTGATGATTCGCCCCGCGCTGCACATACCGTTACCGGTGATAACAATCGCCGGCTGGCGGGTACTGGCCAGGCGGTTGACCATGGCCAGGTGCTGGGCATGAGTAGTGACGGTCAGCAGCTGCTCGAAACCCAGCGGTTTACGGCCGTTGGCGACGCGTTTCAGTGCTTCCTGCGCCCAGTAGGGTTTGAGCTGGCGGTACAGCGCAGTGAAACGGGTAGCCAGCGGCGCATCGAGGATGACTGGCATTTGCTGCCAGTCACCCGCGCTGGCGTTGATGATGTCTTCCAACTCGTACAGCAGCTCCTGGGTACGGCCGATGCTGAAGGCAGGTATCAGCACGGTGCCGCCGTCGGAAAGCGCCTGCTCCAGCGCCGTCTGAAAGCGCTGGCGGCGGGTACGGCGGTCTTCGTGCAGGCGGTCGCCGTACGTGCTTTCCAGCACCACCACATCCGCCGACCAGGGAATATCCGGTGGCGGCAGTATCGGTGCATGGGGTGCGCCGAGGTCGCCGGAGAAGATGATGCGCCGGCGGCGCTGCTCGCCGGGATACAGGACGTCACATTCCACCCAGGCGGAACCGAGGATGTGGCCGGCGCGCTGGAAGCGTATTCGGAGAATGACCTCAGGGGTGTCCACTATCGTGACCCATTGTCTGTAGGCCGTGCCGCGCAGCATGGGTTCGACGAGCTTGATAAACCGTTCGGCCTGCTGCTGATTACGCTGGATGCCGAGCAGGAAGGCATCTTCCAGCACTGTCGGCAATAATAGCGCCGAGGGCTCGGTGCAATACACCGGCCCCTTGAAGCCGGCGGCCATCAGCCAGGGCAGACGTCCTGCGTGGTCTATGTGGACGTGGGTAAGGATCAGTGCCTGGACGCTGTCCAGCGGGAATTCGATCTGCAGGTCTGCCGAGCCGGCGCCGCCGCTGTTGGCTTCATTTCCCTGAAACATGCCGCAGTCTATAAGGATGCTCACGTCCGCGGTGAGGTGCAGCTGGTGGCAGGAGCCGGTTACGCCGTTCACGGCGCCGTGGTGTTCTATGCGGGGATAGGTCATGGCCAGTCCTTGGTCTGAATCTTGCGAATGTCAGGTCTGATTGTGCTATGTATTGAGGCGCAATGCAGTGAACGGGTGCTCAACTCTGGATCGTTATTACCTGAATGCCGCCAGATGTGTCGGCCTGGCCCGGTTTTCGCGAGCCTGGTTGAAGAACAATACGCAACCTTTATGCTTTATTGGGTTCCTATTAGTGATCAAGACAGTATAATCAGCCAAGCAAACCAGTAAGGAGTCGAGATATGAGAAAACAAACAATCGCTATTGTGGCCAGTGGTCTTCTGCTCGCCTCCGGCTTGAGTTTCGCTCAGGAAGAAGCGAATAACGAAGCAGCAGCCGGCACAGCCGCCACTACTGAAACGGGCGGTGAAGGCGTACTGGGCAATTATGGCGGTGTGGCCCTTGGCGGTGCTATATTGGGTCTGGCTGTTGCAGCTGCCTCAGGCAGCGGCGGCAGCAGCGGTACGACCGGCACTATCGAGTAATACTTTCCAGATGTTTCCCGGCTGGACAAAGGCCACCTGAAGCGCCCGTTTCAGGTGGCCTTTTTATGCCAATACTGCAAAAGAAGAACTGAACATGATCCGACTCCCGCTTGCCGCTCTTGCTGTTTCAACTTTGCTGCTTCAGGCCTGTATGTTCTCTCCGGGCATGCATATGGACACCGACCGTCTGGTAGAACAGGATTCAGCCGAGCACAGTATGGTGGAGCTCGTGCAGATTACGCCCAAGCTGATAGAGCAGGATAGATCGGTCAACGGCACTCTGAGCGTGCCGCAGGAGCTACTGGATTACCGGCCTGAAAACTACCGGATCGGTGCGAACGATGCGTTGTTCATTACCGTCTGGGACCATCCGGAGCTCACCACACCCGGTGGTACTCAGCAGACCAATGCCGCCAATGCCCGTATCGTGCGAGATGACGGCACGCTGTTCTATCCCTTTATAGGCAACGTGCCCGTTGCCGGCAAAACTCTGGAAGAGCTCCGGGGAATAATCACTTCACGACTGGCTCGCTATATCGAACAGCCGCAGGTCGATGTGAACGTGATGGAATACAACAGCCAGAAAGTCTATTTCAGCGGCGCTTTTGAAAACGCGAGTGCTGTGGCATTCACCGCACAGCCGCAGACACTGCTTCAGGCTATCGGCCAAGCGGAGATAGATACTGCTCGCGCAGACCTGTCCAGTCTGGTACTGGTGCGCGATAACAAAGCCTACCGCCTGGATTATGATCGACTGACGAGCACAACCAGTCGCATCGGAGAGATCTATCTGAAGCCCGGCGATAAGGTACATATGGGGCTCAACGACGCGCGCAAGGTCTTTGTCATGGGAGAGGTTGGCCGCTCCGGTGCGTTGCCTTACCGCACCAGCAAAATGACCCTGAGCGAAGTTCTGGGGTCTGTGGGCGGCCCTTCTCCGCTGAGCGCCAGTGGCAAGGATGTTTACGTCATCCGCGGGGTGGAGGATCTGGATACCCGCAAGGCAACGGTATTTCAGCTCAACGCCCAGTCCCCTACGGCTTTCATTCTCGCCAGCCAATTTGAAATGCAACCCCAGGACGTCGTATTTGTGGGTGCGGCCGGCATTACCCGTTGGAACCGCTTTGTCAGTCAACTGTTCCCCAGTGCCAGCATCTTCAGAACCACTCTGCAGATTGAAGAAGACCTCGACGATCGCGGCAACAGGTAAGCCGAACCATGACTTACACGCGTACGCTGCTGCTTGGCCTGGCAGTAGCTGGGTTGCTCGGTTGCAATTCACTGACGGGTGACGCCCTACAAACCATCCGGCTCGCGGTTCATGGCCCTGTCAGCCCCGTAACAGTTGAGCGGGTGCAGGCGGCGCCAGGCCCGGTCCTGCTGGTTGGGCTGGGTGCAGCTGAGGCCTTGATGGTCAGCAATGGTAAGGACAGAGGGTTGGTTGAGTGGTACGGCGTGAATGAAATGCTCCTTACTCACCATGGCCGGATCACCCAGACCGCAGGCTTATCTGTCGACGTAACCGTGCCTCTGGTTGCCGAAGACCCTTTTATTTACGGTTTGCATCTTGTGCAGGACGGTCTTGAGATAACCCGCACGCTGGACTACCCCGGTCTGTATCGTACTGGACTGCGCCAGCATGCTCGTTATCGGCGCGGCCCCTTGGAACAGGTAGAGTTCATGGGCAGACAGCATGAACTGCTGCGCATTGATGAAATCCTCAGCATGCCGGAGCTAGGTTTCAAGGCGACCAATCATTATTGGGTAGAGCCTGAAAGTGGTCTTGTACGCCGCAGCACACAGCATATTTCTTCCGTATTGCCACCATTGCATCTGACACTGGCCAGAACTGCAGGAATCCAGCCATGAGATTTTTGTTTCTGCCAAGACAGGTCGCCAGCCTTCTTTTTCTGTTTTTTTGCTTTGCTGCCCACGCGCAAACCATTTCCATCAGCGGAGCGGTCCTCAAGCCGGGCGAGTACCAGTGGCAAGCCGGTGCGCGCCTGCGCGATGCAATAGTGGCCGGTCAGGTACGGGCTGACGCCTGGCCCCAAGGCGCCGCGCTGCTGCGCCGCAGTGCTGTCGAGCCTCAGCAGCGGTTGAAGGCCGGTGTGCTGTTTGACCTGCGCACCAATCTGGTTCATGCACGTTCGGAGGCGGACCCAGCGCTGGAGCAGTTGCTTGGCGACATGCTGGCTTTTGTTGAGCCTTTACCGGTCACAGGACGGGTAACAGCTGAACTGACGCCGTTCCAGCTGCTGGTCAAGGGCAATAACGCCTTACTCGAAGCAGGCGACAGGCTGCTTTACCCCCAACGCCCGGACTCGGTGCGGGTCCTGGGCGCCGTCGATCACCCCTGCCAGCTGCTGTTCGACGCGGCGCTCGATATTCAGGACTACGTGAATCAATGCCCGACGCATGCCAGAGCGGATCGCAACCATATCTATCTGATCCAGCCCGATGGCGCAGTAGAGCAGGTCGGCATGGCCCATTGGAACGAGCAGCAGGCGTACATTGCCGTCGGGGGTATTCTTTATGTTCCGATCGATCCCCGGGTGCTTGCCGAGCAGGCACAGGCGCTGAACCCTGAGTTGGCCAGACTGCTGGCTACTCAGTATGACCTAGGGGGCCGCTTCAGTGAGTAAACCTCTGCTTCGCTGTGTAGCCTGCTTCAGCCCCGCCCTGCTGGCTATCGCAATTACCTCGACCAGCGCCCATGCTGACCGCTATCGCACCACTCAGAATGACTTTGGTGGAGTGGGCCTGCTGCAGACGCCGACTGCTCGTTTCGCCGACGAAGGTGGGTTCAGTTTCAATGCCAACCGGGTGTCACCCTATACCCGTTACAGCATTTCCGTTACCCCTCTGCCCTGGCTCGAAGGCACCATACGCTACAACGCCCTGACCAACCGCAAGTATGGGCCTGAGAGCCTCAGCGGCTCGCAAAGCTATAAGGATAAGGCCTTCGATGCGAAGCTACGCCTTCGGCAGGAGTCTTACTGGTTACCGCAGATAGCCCTGGGCTTTTACGACATGGCCGGTACCGGCCTGTTCTCCAGCGAGTATCTGGTGGCGAATAAACGCTTCTGGGATCTGGATGTAAGCCTGGGCCTGGCCTGGGGCTATCATGCCAACCGTGCCGACTTCAGCGATCCGCTGGGAGGACTGCGTGATGGCGAGCGTTCGGGGCGCAAGGAGGGGGACCGCGGAGGTAACTTCAATACCGGTACCTACTTCAGCGGCCCCGCTGCCGTTTTTGCGGGCGTGGAGTATCAGACGCCCTGGGAGCGTTTGCGCCTGAAGCTGGAGCTTGACGGTAACGATTACCGCAATGAGCCCGGCGACCCCGAGTTTGACGCTGCGGATTCGCGGTTCAACCTGGGCGCCGTTATTAAAGTGACCGACGGCATTGATATCAGCGCGGGCTGGGAGCGCGGCAATACCGCGATGATCGGTATTACGTTCCATACCAACCTGAAAACCGCACAGATGCCGAAAAAGTTCCTTGATCCAGCCCCCGAAGCGCGGCGGCCACTGCCTGCCGGTGTCAGCGGAGAGCAGGTGGACTGGGCAGATGTCAGCGAACGGCTGAAGGATAATGCCGGGTTCGAGGTTGAAGGCATTGCTGTCCGTGATCGAGAAGTGATCATCACCGGCGAGCAGGTGACTTATCGCAATGAAGCGCAGGGTGTCACCCGTGCTGCACGCATTCTGGATAACAGCCTGGGTGAAGGGACCTATGACTGGTACACCTTGGTCAATAAGCCCCGGGGAACAGCGGTCAGCGAAACCAGCATTCACGCAGAAACGCTGCGTGACTATGAAGATAATCGTGCCGATGCCCGGCGTCTGCGCCGTGGCATCGTCAATGCCGCGCCGAGTATTGTAAATAAGGACGTACTGCATACCGCAGAACTGGATCGCTTCGATTGGGGCCTGTCACTGGGCTACAACCAGAACATCGGCGGGCCGGATGATTTCATCCTCTATCAGGTTCTGGCGCGAATCAATGCCGAGTACCGCTTCAGTCGCAATAGCTGGCTGCGCGGCAATCTTGGCATCAATCTGCTGGACAACTTTGACCAGTTCGAATACACCGCCTCAAGTAACCTGCCACGGGTGCGCACCAATATCCGCGAGTACCTGACAACCTCGGACGTGGTGTTGGAAAACCTGCAGTACACTCATACCCGTCAGCTGGACCGTGACCTTTATGCCATGGGCTATGCTGGCCTGCTGGAGAACATGTATGGCGGCGTGGGTGGCGAGATCCTGTATCGCCCCTTTGATGCCGGCTGGGCGATCGGGGTCGACGCCAACTGGGTGAAGCAGCGTGGCTTCCGTCAGAATTTCGACTTCCGCGACTATTCCACCTGGACTGGTCATATCACCGGGTATTCGCAGACCGGGTTCTGGGACATTCTGGCAAAAGGCAGCGCGGGCCGGTATCTGGCAGGCGACTACGGTGCGACCCTGGACCTGTCGCGCCGCTTTGCCAATGGTGTGACCGTGGGTGCCTGGGCGACCCGGACCGACGTCTCGGCCGAGGAGTTCGGCGAGGGCAGCTTCGACAAGGGGATTTATTTCACCTTCCCATTCGATGCCTTCTTCGCCCGATCATCCACTTCCAGTGGAACCATCGCCTGGCAACCACTCACACGCGACGGCGGCGCTCGGTTGGGGCGGTATTACAACTTGTATGACATGACACAGGCGCGGGATATCGACTGGTTCAATGATGGCTTTGGACAGATGGTGAGTGAGTAAGTGCTTGCTCACCATTGCCGGCCTCCGCTCCGTCATTTTCGCGCACTACCCCGTCATTCCCGCGCACGCGGGAATCCAGCGGCGCTACCAACCCCATGGATCCCCGGCGTTCGCCGAGGATGACGAGTGGGGGTATGATTCAGGACTATCTTCTCGTCATTCCCGCCCAACTGTCATTCCCGCGAACGCGGGAATCCATAAGCTTTGAGTACTGAATGTTGAAACCCGTTTTCCGCCATTGGGCCCGATATCGCCTGTTCTACCGAATCCTGTTTTTCTCGGTACTCATAATGGGCATGTACCTCGGCATGCGCCCCGGTCCACCACCCATGCCGTTTAAATTCAACATGATTGACTCGGTATTCCATGCGGGCGGCTTGTTCGTATGCACTATATTGAGCTACCTGGCTTACCCACGCTGGCGTTGGTGGTGGCGAGGTGCGTTCATGTTTGCGGTTGGCGTTGCGGTGGAGTACGTCCAGTCCTTCCACCCTACCCGCTCTGCGGATATCCATGACATTTACGCCAATACCGTGGGGGTAGTGCTGGGGTTGGTGGTTGTGTGGTTATGGCAGCGGCAGGTAGCGCCAAAGTAACAGCCTTGGCTTAGAAGATCCCCCGCGCCCAGAGCCATCAGACCACCACCGCCGTAGAGTCCAATCTTCCGGGAGTGAGCAGCGCGCGGCACTGTGGGAGCGTCGACTCGGCGTGATGGCGCGGCCATGGGCCGCGCTTCCACGAAAATCCGCCGAGACCAATGCCACACTCAAGGTCGCCACGCTTTGCCTCGTCATCCAATACTCCTACCACTTCTGCTAAACTCCCGCCCTCAGCCGCCTGGAGCTCATGATGAACACCAAACTACCCTATCACCGTTACCATCTGGCCCTGTTGAACAGCCTGTTCGATACATTGCGGGCGCAGTCAGTGCTGATGACCCAGGTGCCGGAGGAAAGCAACATCCTGTTCCTCGAGCGCTTTGAGGAATTGGTTACGCAATTGGAGGCAGGTGATCAGGATGCGCTGTACAGCGGCCAGGAAATTCTCTGCCAGGTCATCAGCCGATATCCTCAAGTCGCTCACATGATTCCGCGAGACTTGTTGTGGTATTTCGGTGGCGATTGCCTGCACTACATGCCCGACGAAGAAATCGCCCAGTATCAGCTGTTGGATGAACACCAGGCCGAGGCGACTGCGCGTGGTGAGGAGTTCAACTGGGAGCAGGCGCGGCAATTGTTGATGAGCAAGGCCCAGGGCTGAGATCCGCCGGATTCCCGCACCACCCCACTCGTCATCCTCGGCGAAAGCCGGGGATCCATGGATTGGGGGGCGGAGCTGCAGCCTATGGATTCCCGCGTGCGCGGGAATGACGGGGTATTGGCGCGGGATGACCACCCCACTCGTCATCCTCGGCGAACGCCGGGGATCCATGGGGTTGGGGGGCGGAGCTGCAGCCTATGGATTCCCGCGTTCGCGGGAATGACGGGGTATTGACGCGGGATGACCACCAGCCCCTCGTCATCCTCGGCGAAAGCCGGGGATCCATGGGGTTGGGGGCGGAGCTGCAGCCTATGGATTCCCGCGTTCGCGGGATGACGGGGTATTGGCGCGGGATGACCACCCCACTCGTCATCCTCGGCGAACGCCAGGGATCCATGGGGTTGGGGGCGGAGCTGCAGCCGCTGGATTCCCGCGTGCGCGGGAATGACAGGGTATTGGCGCGGGAATGAGACCCCCACTCGTCATCCTCGGCGAAAGCCGGGGATCCATGGGTGGGGGGCGGAACTGCAGCCTATGGATTCCCGCGTTCGCGGGAATGACGGGGTATTGGCGCGGGATGACCAGCCACTCGTCATCCTCGGCGAACGCCGGGGATCCATGGGTTGGGGGGCGGAGCTACAGCCTATGGATTCCCGCGTTCGCGGGAATGACGGGGTATTGGCGCGGGATGACCACTCCGCTCGTCATCCTCGGCGAAAGCCGGGGATCCATGGGCTGGGGGGCGGAGCTGCAGCCTATGGATTCCCGCGTTCGCGGGAATGACGGGGTATTGGCGCGGGAATGACCAGCCCCTCGTCATCCTCGGCGAAAGCCGGGGATCCATGGGTGGGGCATGGCTGGGGCGTTAGCCGTTCTCGACTGTGCCAGCCAGCCAGGTTGCTTCGAAGGCACTTACGCTCACCGGTTTGCCAAAATAATATCCCTGAAAATACTCACAGCCGCTTGCCAGCAGTATGTCGCGATGCTCGGTGGTTTCTACCCCTTCGGCGATGACTTCCAGCCCCAGGCTCTTGGCCATGGCGATTATCGCCCGTACGATGGCCAGGCTGCTGGTGTCGGCGGGCAGGCCGCGGACGAAGGATTGGTCGATCTTGATCTGATCCAGCGGCAGCTGCTGCAGGTAGGCCATGGATGAGTAGCCGGTGCCGAAGTCGTCGATCGAGAAGCGGATGCCCATGTCGCGCAGTTGCTGCATGTGCGCGATTGCCTTGTCCTTGTCGGTCAGCAACAGCGATTCGGTAATTTCCAGCTTGAGCCGCAGCGGGTTGGCGCCGCTGGTCTGCAGTAGTTGGCTGATCAGCCAGATGAAGTCTTTCTTGTAGAGCAATCTGCTGCTGATGTTGACCGCCAGGCTGAGTCCGGCGGTGACCGGCTGCGCGGCCCAGCGGGCGAGCAGTTGGCAGCCTTGACGCAGGGTGACCAGGTCCATCTGTTCGATCAGGTCGCTGCGCTCGGCGATGTCAATGAAGGTGCCCGGACCGAGCAGTCCCCGCTCGGGGTGTTGCCAGCGGATCAGGGCTTCGGCGCCAGCCAGGGTGCCGTCGGCATGGGTCTGGGGTTGCAGGAACAGCACAAATTCGCCCTCGGTCAGGCCGCGGCGGATTTCCTGTTCCAGCTTCAGTCTCGTGCTGACGGCTTCCTGCATTCCCGGATCATAAAAGCTGAGGGTGTTCTTGCCGGCGGCCTTGGCGTTGTACATGGACAGGTCGGCGTGCTGCATCAGCTCATCCACCCGGTGGTGGTCATCATTGAACAGGACAACGCCGATACTGGCGCTGATGCTCAGGGATTCGCCGTTCAGACTGAAGGGTTCGTGCAGCAATGTCAGTATCGCGCTGTAGATCTGCTCGGCTTCGATACCTGCCTGGCCGGCGTCGGTGTCCAACCCTTCCAGCAGGATCACAAATTCGTCACCACCGAGGCGGGCGACGGTATCCTGCGGGCGTTGCAGTTCCTTGAGGCGCTCGGCGACCTGACACAGCAGCTCATCGCCGATCTCGTGGCCATGCAGGTCGTTGATGTTCTTGAAGTTGTCCAGATCAAGGAATGCCAGTGCAGCATACTGGCCATTGCTGATGCAGTGGCTGGACGCCTGTTTCAGACGATCACGCAGCAGGCGACGGTTGGCCAGCCCGGTCAGCGGGTCGAAGAACACCAGGTGCTGGATGCGCTCTTCGGCATCCTTGCGTTCGCTGATATCGGTCAGCGAGGCTACGTAGTTGGTGACCTCACCGCGGCTGTCGTAGACCGCGCTGATGGTCAGCCATTCGGGGAAGATGTCGCCGTCCTTGCGGCGGTTCCAGATTTCCCCTTCCCAGAATCCAGTGCGGTTCAGCGACTGCCACATCTGCCGGTAGAAGTCCTGCGTCTGCCGCCCGGAGCTGAGCATGTTGGTGCGCTGACCGACAACTTCTGACTCGCTGTAGCCGGTAATCTTGGTGAAGGATTCGTTGACCCTGATGATCCGTGTACCGGCATCGGCAATCACCATGCCCTGCTGGGTCTCGAAGGCGATGGCGGCGATGCGCTGATCTCTCTGCAGGGCGACCCGCTCGCTGATGTTCCGGGCCATGATCACGACCGCGCGCTTGCCGTCCATCGGTGCGTCCAGGCTGCGAGCGCGTGCTTCGAAGACTTGCGGGCCATTGAGTGAGTTGAGCGTGTACTCCAGGCTCTGTGGCGTATCGCTGGCCAGTGTGCGGTGGATAAAGTGCATGAACATGTCCGCCCGCTCCGGTGCAAAGACCTCATCCAGACGCTTGCCCAACACCTCGGCAGGATCCATTGGCAGCAGGTGGGCGTTTGGCGTCTTGATCCTGAGGTAGCGCCCGTCCTCATCCAGCACCATGGTCAGGTCTGGCACCGCATCGGTAACGGCTCGCAGGTAGGATTCGCTTTCGATCAGCGCTGTGCGGCTGCGCCGCTGGTTCTGCAGGTCCCGGAGCATCAGCCCGAGCAACAGGGTGCCGGGCACCAGCACGCAGACCATCGGCACCAGCGCGTGCTCCAGGAACAATACCCGGTCCGGGGCCGGCAGCAGCACCAGCAGGATCAGGCTCTGCAGAGCCTGCACCAGCAAACCCAAGACAGCGATGGTGGCGATGTTGAAGGGTAGCTTCCGGGACCGGCTCAGGTGCCGGAACAGCAGCCCGGCGACCACCGGCATCAGGATATTGAGCAGCCCCGGCACCATTCCCGCCCCTCCGACCCCCAGGCGGGCCATTGCAGCGACGACGCCGGCAATGGCCCCGGTCAGCGGGCCGCCGAAAAAGGCCGCCATGCTCAGCACCACGCTGCGGCCGTCGAGAATCACACCGGCGGTGAGGTGAATGGGGATCATCATGCCGAGGACGCAGACCAGCCCGAACAACAGTCCCGAGCAGATCTGACTGAGCAGCTCCCGCTGCTCCAGATAGCGCATGAGCATGCCGTGCAACCAGCACAGCGATACCAACAGTGTTATGTTCTCGACAAGTTCGAGCAGCATTGATCTATCCGGCTGTGCAAGGGGACTGGGCGTCAGGAGGCGGTTTGCCATCACCTTGCAATTGTAGCAGGTCAGACTGACCCTCGCCCTACTGCCGGATGATCCCCGGCAGAGAGGTAACCGCATGTGACGGGGCAGGAACATATACCGGTCAGCGACTATCCTTGCAGTGACCACTTCCGCGATAACTCAAGGAGCGCTTAATGCTGACCCTGCTTTGGTTGCTGGGCCTGATTCTGATTATTGCCGTACTCGCATGGCAACGCGTTGGTTTGTTGAATAGCTGCGTGCTTGTCGGCACTTATCTATTGGCCATGACCCTGCTCGGCCCCGTGCACTGGTTTCTGAATCTCATCCTCTGGGCGCTGTTCCTCGGCGTGGCTATCCCGCTGAACATGACCGATTGGCGTCGCCGCAGTATTACCACGCCTTTGTTTCATTGGTTCCGCAAGGTGCTGCCGCCGATTTCCGATACCGAGCGCGAAGCGCTTGAAGCCGGGACAGTTTGGTGGGACGGCGAGATATTCAGCGGTCGCCCTGATTGGGACAAGCTCCACAGTTACCCCCAACCCACACTCACCCCTGAAGAGCAGGCCTTTCTTGATGGCCCGGTGGAAGCGTTGTGCCGCATGACCAACGAGTGGCAGGTAACCACTGAGCTACAGGATTTGCCCGAGCCGGTATGGGAGTTCATCAAGAGTAATGGATTCTTCGGCCTGATCATTCCCACGGAATACGGCGGCAAGGGTTTTTCCGCCTATGCCCATTCGCAGATTGCCATGAAACTCGCCAGCCGCAGCGGCGATCTGGGCTCGACGGTCATGGTGCCCAATTCGCTGGGTCCTGCGGAATTGCTGATGCAGTACGGCACCGATGAACAGAAACAGTATTATCTGCCGCGCCTGGCCGCTGGTCTGGAGGTACCCTGCTTTGCGCTTACCTCCCCTGAAGCAGGCTCGGATGCGGGCGGTATGCCGGACAAGGGTATCGTTTGCCGCGGTCAATGGCAGGGCCAGGACGTGCTCGGCATGCGGGTTACCTGGGAGAAGCGCTATATCACCCTGGGCCCGGTCGCCACCCTGCTCGGCCTCGCGTTCAAGGTCTACGATCCTGATGGGCTATTGGGCGATCAGCAGGAGCTCGGCATCAGTCTGGCGCTGATACCCACGAATACCCAGGGCGTCGAGATTGGGCGGCGCCATTTCCCGCTGAATGCGGCCTTCATGAATGGCCCCAACTCCGGCAAGGATGTGTTCATCCCGATGGACTATCTGATTGGCGGCCAGTCCATGATCGGCCATGGCTGGAAGATGCTGATGAACTGTCTGGCGGTTGGACGCTCGATTTCTCTACCTGCCGGCGGCACCGGCGCAGCCAAGATGGCCAGTATGACCACCGGTGCCTATGCGCGGATTCGTCGTCAGTTCAACCTGCCCATCGGTGAATTCGAAGGTGTGCAGGAAGCCCTGGCACGGATCGGCGGCAACACCTATGTAATGGATGCCGCCAGACGCATGACCGCAGGCGCAGTGGATCTGGGCGAGAAGCCGGCGGTGTTGTCGGGCGTGGTCAAGTACCACATCACCGAGCGCATGCGCCAGAGCCTGAACGATGCCATGGATGTGCATGGTGGCAAGGGCATCTGCATGGGGCCGAAGAATTACCTGGGGCGTGGCTATCAGTCCATTCCAATCTCCATTACCGTGGAGGGCGCCAATATCCTCACCCGCAGCATGATGATCTTCGGTCAGGGGGCGATCCGCAGTCATCCCTATGTACTCAGGGAGATGATGGCCACCCAGGAGCCCGATGAAGACAAGGCCATCGAGCAGTTTGATGCGCTGCTGTATGAGCATATCGGGCACGCGCTGGGTAATGCGGCGGGGAGTCTGTTGCTGGGACTGACAGGGGGCTTGCTGGCGAAGACACCGCAGCCCCGCCCCCATGGATCCCCGGCTTTCGCCGAGGATGACGAGGCTGGGCAGTATTCCCGCGCCTCCGCCCACTCTGGCCCCTCCGCTCAATCCCGCACCTCCGCCCTCTCCCGCGTTTTTCCCGGGAATTCCGGCATTACTCCACGTCATTCCCGCCTTCCCCCCCGTCATTCCCGCGAACGCGGGAATCCACCAACACCCCATGGATCCCCGGCTGTCGCCGAAGGTGCCGGGGCTGGGAAAGAACGCGGGAATTCATCCGCGGACATTCGCTGCTACTACCGCCAGCTATCGCGCCTGTCGGCAGGTTTCGCCACACTGACCGACGCCAGCATGCTGATACTCGGCGGCGAACTGAAACGCCGTGAGCGGCTGTCTGCACGGCTGGGCGATGTGCTGAGCTTCATCTATCTGGCCAGCGCCTGCCTCAAGCATTTCCGCGATCAGGGCGAACCGGCTGAAGACCTGCCGCTCCTGCGTTGGGGCGTGGAGGACTTACTGGCAAAAATTGAGCAGGCCATGCATGAAATCCTGCTCAACTTCCCTGATCGCGCCATGAGTATCGCCCTGCGCGTGGTCATCTTCCCGCTGGGCCGACACCTGAAGCTGCCGTCAGACCGCACCGCTCGCCACGTCGCACGCCTCATCATGACACCCGGCCCAGCACGGGATCGCTTACTGGAAGGCTGCTACGTCAGCCATGATCCAGACGATGTCACTGGCTTGCTGAACGACACGCTGAACAAGGTGGTTCTGGCTGATCCGCTTGAACAACGCCTGGCCAAAGCACAACGCTCCGGAGAGCTGGAGCACGACAGCGACGCCGACGACCTGGCCGTCGCCGCCGAAAGCGGCGTCCTCAGTCCCGATGAAGCCAAAATGGTACGCGATGCGAGGATTGCGCGCAGAGCGGTGATTGAAGTGGATGATTTCTCGCAGGAGGAAATGCGGCCGGTGAAGGCTGGTGGAGATCAGAAGGTGTAATACGCCCCCGGATCTCGGAATCCAACGGACAACTGCTGGATCCCCGCGTTCGCGAGGATGACGGGGTGAGAGCGGGAATGACGGGGTTTGAGTATCACCTTGGCGTAGTACCCAACCACTCGCAGAATAAAAAACACCTCGTCATCCTCGGCGAAAGCCGGGGATCCATGGGACTGGATGCGAAGCTGCAACCTCTGGATTCCCGTGTGCGCGGGAATGATGGTGTGTTGGCGCTGGAATGACGCCCCAACTCGTCATCCTCGGCGAAAGCCGGGGATCCATGGGGCTGGATGCGAAGCTGCAACCTCTGGATTCCCGCGTGCGCGGGAATGATGGCGTGTTGGCGCGGGAATGACGCCCCAACTCGTCATCCTCGGCGAAAGCCGGGGATCCATACCGCCCCCCCTTAGCCGCCTCAGGTCTGCAGTGCCTTCAGCTGGTTAATCGCGACAATTTCGCTGCCATCCCAGACCATTTCATAATGCGCCGTCTGCTTGATCGATGTCACCGGCCTGGGTGTAAACAAAGCCCAGCAGGTGCTTCCGTGCCTACGCGCCGATTTATAACGTATACCTGCCCGACCGGCCTTTCGGACTTCTCTGGCTAATTGTCGGGCAGCTGTATAATCGCTCGGGTCACGCACCGGATCGCTTTCTGCCAGGCCGGTCGCGTCCAGCATCTGCCCCTCATCGAATCGGCAATTCAGCCCGCGCAACATGACCCGGTCAAATTTTCTTCCGTGAACGCCCTTCCAGTAACGCTGCTGATGATAGGCAACCTCAGCCAATGCGGTCTTGATCTCATCAGCGATATACAACACACCATACTCGCCGGAAGAGAAGCGCGACCCATCCGGATTGATGTGGTTAAAGGGCGCGGTGGCGTAACTGCAGCCTGGAATGCCAAACGGGATTTCAGATCGAGGAATAAGCTCCAGCCGCCCCAGTTCGCCAAGAATGCGCGGATTGGTGCGAGCCTGGAGCGCATAGAGCGCCTCGAATTCTTCCGGGCTGGCCACATCATCGAACAGGCGGATAGGAGGAAACCGCGAGTTGATCAGTCGATAGCCGGTCACCGGATTTGACGCCAGGGTCAAACCCTCAAAATCCATCACCACCCCGCCCCCCGCAAGGCATCGATGCGGCGAGCAGTTTCATAGAGATTGATAAAGCCACCGTCAGCCATGACCTCCAGCGGTGCACGACCATTGAAGAAAGGATTATCGTTCTTCATGTTGACGAATCCTTGCACGTTTTCCGGATTATCAAAGATGGTTCTCAGCGCCGCATGGATATTCAGAACAAAACTGACCCGATCCAGCTGATCGTCATCCAGGGCGATGCTGTCCAGCCTCCCGGCCTTGGCCCGGTTGATCGAGCTGCGCGAGACACGCAGAATCTTGCACATCTGATCCTGCGTTGCCTTCCAACCTTCCATGATGCGCACAGCCGTACGCAGACCAATCGCACTGGCTGAGTGGCTTTCCAGGGTGGCTAACTGTGCTTGGGCTGTCATGGTCGTCTCCATTCTAATCTGTAGAGACAATATAGCATATTTTGGATCTATAGATTCCCCATTGGATTCCTACCCGCCCTCACATTACGCTCCATTCCCTCATCCTCAACCTCACTCCCCACTTCGTCATCCTCGGCGAAAGCCGGGGACCCATCAGCCGCGCTGGAGAAGCTGCAAGTCAAACCCCATCTCCGAGTTATTAAATGAATTCTTTATGTGATCTCTTTCCAATTGTGCCAGCCCCCCTCTGGCAAACCGGCCTTACATCCGCCACTGTGAGCGGCTCACAGAAAAAGGAATAGTCTATGCAGCCCTCTGTTTACATCATGGCGTCGCGACGGCATGGCACCTTATATGTAGGCGTGACCTCCAATCTGACCCAGCGCGTATGGCAGCACCGTGAAGGGGTTGTTGAGGGCTTTACCCGCCAATATCAGGTGAAAATTCTGGTCTGGTATGAATTACACCCGACGATGGAGAGCGCCATCCGGCGGGAAAAGACGCTGAAGAAGTGGTTACGACCATGGAAAGTGGAGCTGATTGAGCAGCGGAATTCGGCGTGGCGTGATTTGTGGTTCGAGCTTCATGGCGATTGTTCATCTTGATTGGGATGGAGAGCGAGCTACTGACGGGCCAGGGATCCCCGGCTTTCGCCGAGGATGACGTACTTCCACTCCGTCCCGCCTCCTACTCCGTCATTCCCGCCCCACCCCGTCATCCCGCCCCTACTCCGTCATTCCCGCGAACGCGGGAATCTACCCTCCTTGCCGTAAGGCCAGATAAGAGCGGCAGGCATGGGGTTTGCCTGCGGGCCTTTTTGTGGCGGCGTGGTGGATCCCCGGCTTTCGCCGAGGATGACGAGGGGAATATGTGTGCGCGGCTCTTTAAATAGTAAATTGCTACAGCCTGCTAATCCAATACTGCGGGCGCCTCCGATCATGGGCGATCGCAAGGATCTGGAAAGCATCTGGACTTTCTCGATACACAATGGATAGCGGGAAACGCTGGAGAGGAACCTTGCGAATATCAGGTTCCAGCTCGACTTGCCAGGCTTTTGGTGAATGACTGACAAGTTCGGCCAAGACCTCGAATTCCTTGATCAGTGCAGCACCCAATCCGGGAACCCTTGACTCGTAGTAACCTACTGATTCCAGAAATTCGGCCTCCGCCGCCGGGTGGAATAGATAACTCATCTAATCAGCGCTCGAGCCTTCCTCATCACCTCTTCACCGGGCACAGCTTGGACAGCACCACTGTCAAGTTCCTCAGCTCTCCGTCGGGCCTCAAGCAACCAGTCGGATCTGAGTTCTTGAGCTGATGGGGCTTCCAGACTCAAGACCAATCGCTGGATCAATTGAGCTCGCTCTTCTTTTGTGAGATGGAGTGCCTCATCTTCAATCTTCTGGAGATTCATGGAAGTAACCTCTTATTCAAATGCCCTTCGATTCTGGCACGGATGGAATGCAGGCGCCATAACTCAGAGGTCGAGGCGCTATACCGCAAACCCCGTCATTCCCGCCTCCCCACTCCGTCATTCCCGCGAACGCGGGAATCTACCCCCCTGGCCGTAAGGCCAGATAAGAGCAGCAGGCGTGGGTTTGCCTGCTAGCCTTTTTGTGGCGGAGTGGTGGATCCCCGGCTTTCGCCGAGGATGACGTACTCCCACTCCGTCCCGCCTCCTACTCCGTCATTCCCACCCCACCCCGTCATCCCGCCCCTACTCCGTCATTCCCGCGTTCGCGGGAATGACGGAGTAGGGGCGGGATGACGGGGGTATGGGGCGGGTTGACGGCTTTTACTATTCTCCGATCACCAGCACCACTACCCCATCCTGCTCTCCGACCATAACCTCTACCGCTTCCGCCTGATGCATCGCGTTGCTGACATCGCTGTTGAGGGAGATGCGGGCGCTGAGCTGGAGTGTCTGGCCTGGTTGCATTTGGGTGCCGGGCATCAGCGCGTGGCTGGTGTTCAGGACGATGTCTGCCGGTAGGCTGGTTTTGGCCAGGCGTTGGGCGAACAGCGGCATGGGAGGGCCGTTGGGGTCGCGGGCGGAGATAAAGATGACGGCGTCATCCTTGTATTGCTCGGCAAGCTCGGCGGACAGTTCTACGCGCAGGCTGATCTGCGCCTGGTTTGCTGCTGCGCTGTCTGGTGCAGGCGCTTCGCCCAGGCGCTGCTGGGCGCGCTCGATGCCGATCTGGATCGCGCGATAGCCTTCGCTTTCCGGTGGCATACCGGCTTTGAGGCGTTCCCAGTAGGAAATCGCGGCGGTGTATTCACCGGCTTCAAAAGCGGCAATACCGAGCAGACCCAATGCGGTCGGCTCCCGTGGATTGAGTTCGAGTGCCCGATCCAGTGCGGCTTTGCCTTCATTGTCCAGCTGGTTGCCGTTGGCGAAGAAGCGCGCCTGGGCCAGTTGTGCGAGGATTTCGGGGTTTTCACCCAGACGCTGGAGGCTGTTACCGAAGGCGTTTGCGGCGTCCGCAGCACGTTGCTGCATGAGGTAGGCGCGGCCAAGCATGTACCAGACTTCGCCGTTCTCCGGTTGAACCTCGGTGGTGCGTTCCATCCGGTCAATGTAAGCGGTGAGGTCTGCCGGTGTGGGTTCGTTTTCCATTTCGCGCAGCAGTTCCAGCCCCGCCGGATTACCCCAGCTCATGTACAGGGCGATAACTACCAGCGGCATTGCTCCGGCGGCGAGGATGATTGCCCAGGGGCTGCCGCGGTGGGTTGGGCGGCGGGCTTCATCGGCCTTGGCGGTATCTTCCAGCAGCAGTTTGCCGGCCTCTTCCAGAGCGATATCGTGCAGCTCGGGAGTGATCTCTCCGGTGGCTTTCTGTTGACCCAGTTCCGCGACCCGCTCTTCGTAAAGGGCAACGTTGAGTGCGGTGCGGTCTACGGTTTTCTGGCGGCGCATTCTCCATACTGGCCAGATAATAAACAGCATGCCGACCAACAATAGCAGCACGCTATACAACCAGAAATCTGTCATCAGGCGTCTTCTTCTCTTTCCAGCAGGGATTGCAGACGTTGTTGCTCGTCTTTGCTCAAGGGATTGGCGGCGGCTTCGCGCAGTGCTTTCTGGCGGCGCCGCAACATGATCACGAGGATGATGAAGCCACCCAGCAGCATGGCTGCGGGGGCGAACCAGAGCACCATGGTGGCGGGGGTCAGCGCTGGCTTATAGCGCACGAAGTCGCCGTAGCGCTCAACCATGAAGTCGACGATTTCGTTGTTGTCCTTGCCTTCCAGCAACATGCGGTGAACTTCACGGCGCAGGTCGGTAGCGATGGGCGCGTCGGAGTCGGCGATGTTCTGGTTCTGACACTTGGGGCAACGCAGTTCGCTGCTCACTTCGTAGAAGCGGGCACGCTGTTCTTCAGTCTCGAACTCGTAGGTGTCAATCGCAGCCATCGCCACCGGCGCCAGCAGCATCAACAACACAAGCCAGATACGTTTGCTCATGGTTGCGTCTCCTGCTCGGCCTTATCGATCAGCGCCTGATAGCGCGGGCCCAGCTGTTCGTTCCAGACACGGTCATCCACTGCACCGATGTATTTGTAGTGAATAACGCCTTCGGCATCGATCAGGAAGGTTTCCGGAGCACCATAAACACCCAGGTTGACGCCGAGGCTGCCCTGCGGATCTTCAACGTTGAGACGATAGGGGTTGCCGAGATCGTCGAGCCACGTCCGCGCCGCTTCGGTTTTATCCTTGTAGTTGATGCCGTAAACCACCACGCCCTGTCCGGCCAGCTTATTGAACATGCCGTGCTCAGCGCGGCACGTCGGGCACCAGGTTGCCCAGACGTTGATCAATGCCACTTCGCCCTTTAAGTCATCCTGAGTCACGATACGCTCAGGCTGCTCCAGCGATGGCAGCGCAAATGACGGTACCGGTTTACCGATCAGCGCCGATGGCAGCGCGCTGGGATCGACGGCCAGATCCTGTTGGTGCTTCTTGTCGTTCAGTGTTTTCAGGAACAGCACCAGCAAGGCCAGGAACAGTACCAGCGGTATCAACACCCATGCTCTGCGCATCAGACAGTCTCCCTTTGTACGTTTCCGGCGGTACGACGCTGGCGCACGCGCAGGCGGTAGCGCTTATCGCTGGCGGCCAACAGCCCACCGAGCGTCATCATCAGACCACCGCCCCAGATCCAGCGGACGAAGGGTTTGATATGCACGCGGATGGCCCAGGCGCTGCCCTGCTCATCCAGCGGCTCACCCATGGCGACGAACAGATCGCGGGTCAAACCGGGATGGATGCCCGCTTCGGTCATCGGCATGTTCTGTACGGTGTACAGACGCTTCTCCGGGCGCAGCGTGGTGATGCGGCGCTCGTTGCGGTAGATTTCGATGATGCCCTGATCGGAGATCCAGTTCGGGCCTTCGCGGTGCGTCGCGCCCTTGAACAGGAAGCTGTAGCCGCCCAGCTCGAGGGTTTCCCCGGGCGCCATGCGCAGGTCACGCTGGCTGTCGAAAAGGCTGGCACCGACCACACCCACAGCACAGATGGCGATACCCACGTGCGCCAGGGTCATGCCCCAGTAGCTGCGCGGCAGCGCCCGCACACCCGGCCACAATCCCTTGTTGCGGGTCTTGTCGAGGATGTCGCGAACACTGGCGCCGATCACCCAGAACACCAGGAACACCATGCTGCCGACAGCCAGGTAATGATCACCCACCCACAGGGCGATACCCACGCTTGCAATCGCTGCGCAGACCAGCACCCACTTGAGCATGCCGAACAGCCATTTTACCGGGGTGTCTTTCCAACGGCTGAGTGTGCCGACACCCAGCGCCAGCATGAGGATAGCCATCAAGGGTACGAACAGCGCATTGAAGTACGGCGGGCCCACCGACACCATGGTGCCGGTCAGCGCATCCAGCGCCATCGGATACAGGGTACCCAGCAATACCATCAGCGTGGCGACCACCAGAATCACGTTATTGATCAGCAGGAAGGTTTCCCGCGACCACAGGGCAAAACCGATCCTGCTCTTCACCACCGGCGCGCGCAGCGCATACAGCGTCAGTGAGCCGCCCACTACAACCAGCAGGAAGGCGAGGATGAATACACCCCGCTCCGGGTCAGTGGCGAAGGCATGCACGGAGGTGAGCACGCCGGAACGTACCAGGAAGGTGCCGAGCAGGCTCAAGGAGAAGGCAGCGATAGCCAGCAGTACCGTCCAGCTCTTGAATACACCCCGTTTTTCGGTCACCGCAAGAGAGTGAATCAATGCGGTACCGACCAGCCAGGGCATGAACGAGGCGTTCTCCACGGGATCCCAGAACCACCAGCCGCCCCAGCCCAGCTCGTAATAGGCCCACCAGGAGCCCAGTACGATACCCAGACCAAGGAAGGCCCAGGCAACGATAGTCCAGGGGCGCGACCAGCGGGCCCAGGCCGCATCCAGACGCCCACCCAACAGCGCGGCGATGGCAAAGGCGAAGGCGACCGAGAAACCCACATAGCCCATGTACAGCATCGGCGGGTGAACGATCAGGCCGAAGTCCTGCAACAAGGGGTTCAGGTCGCGACCGTCGGTGGGGAAGTACGGCAGTTCCCGATCGAAGGGATTGGAGGTCATCAACATGAACAGCAGGAAGCCAACGCTGATCATGCCCATCACGGCCAATACGCGGCTGAGCATTTCTTCCGGCAGATCCCGGGAGAAGATCGCCACGGCGAATGTCCAGGCTGCCAGGATCAATGCCCATAACAACAGCGAGCCTTCGTGACCGCCCCATACCGCACTGACCTGATAATACCAGGGCAACGCCGAGTTTGAGTTCAGCGCTACGTAGGTGACGCTGAAGTCGTTATTCAGGAAGGCCCATACCAGGCAAATGAAGGCGAACAGCACGAACATGCATTGGGCCAGCGCCGCCGGCTGGGCAAAACTCATGGCCAGAGTGTCGCCTTTCCAGGCGCCGTACAGCGGGATGGTCGCCTGCAGTAATGCCATCACCAGGGCGATGATCAGGGCGATCTGTCCAAGCTCGGGAATCATTCGACCTCCGGGTCAGTTGGCGGGCGGTGTGTACACACCGTCCACTTTCATATGTTCAACTTTTTCCAGCGCCTGCGCGACTTCCGGCGGCATGTATTCCTCGTCGTGCTTGGCCAGTACTTCATCGGCGATCAGGGTACGATCTTCATTCAGCCGACCGAGGGCAACGATGCCCTGCCCCTCGCGGAACAGGTCAGGCAGGATGCCGCTGTAGCGGATGGTGATCTGCTCGGCGCCATCGCTGACATCGAAGGTCACATCCAGTGTCTCTGTGGAGCGCTCCAGGCTGCCGGGCACGACCATACCACCAGCGCGGATGCGGGCATCCTGCGGGGCGATGCCGTTGGCAATTTCAGTCGGCGTGTAGAACAGGTTGATGTTCTGGCGCAGTGCGCTGAGTGCCAGCGCGACGGCCACACCCACTCCCAACACAACCAGTAGAATCAGTATCAGGCGTTTCTTGCGCTGCGGATGCATTTACATCACCTCCCGACGGCGACGACGCGCCTCTTCATTGACCAGGCGTCGACGGGCCAGCCACGGCTGCGCCACGTTCAACACCAGTACGACCAGGGTTATGGCATAGCATGACCACACATATACACCATGCCCACCCATATCAAACAGTTCACTCAAACCGCTCATGACAGTTTCTCCAGCACGTCGCGCACCCAACGGGTTTTATGCTCGCGATGCAGTACTTCCAGGCGCATGCGCATGAACAGGCTGACAGTGAACAGGGCGTAGAAGCCCAACACCATCAGCAGCAACGGCAGCCACATTTCCACCGGCATGGCCGGTTTCTCGGTGATCGTGAAGGTGGCTGGCTGGTGCAGTGTGTTCCACCAGTCCACCGAGTATTTGATGATCGGAATATTCACTGTGCCCACGATCGCCAGCACGGCGGTGGCCTTGGCTGCGGTGTCGCGGTTACTGATCGCCTGCCCCAGCGCGATGATGCCGAAGTACAGGAACAGAAGAATCAGCATGGAGGTCAGGCGCGCGTCCCATACCCAGTAGGTGCCCCAGGTCGGTTTACCCCAGATGGCACCGGTGAGGAGCGCGACAAAGGTCATCCAGGCGCCGATCGGCGCGGCGCATTTGAGCGCGACATCGGCCAGTTTCATGCGCCAGACCAGACTGACAATACCCGCCACGGCCAGCATGACGTAGCAGGACTGGGCTACAAAGGCAGCAGGTACGTGGATATAGATGATACGGAAGCTATTACCCTGCTGGTAATCCTGCGGGGCAATAAACAGACCCCAGACTGAACCAACGGCCAGCAGCGCAACGGCCGCTACGGCAAACCAGGGCAACCAGCGGCCACTGATGTCATAGAACCATTTGGGCGAACCGAGTTTATGGAAAAACGTCCACTTCATGCGTTACCTGCTTGAGCCATCATTCACTTACCCCAATGCGCAATCCGGCGGCGATAGCAAAGGGTGCCAGCGTCAGCGCCAGCACCGCCAGGCAGCCCAGCCAAAGCATAAAGCCTGTGACCGGCATACCCTGCAACGCGGCGTCCATCGCACCGGTACCCAGAATCAGCACCGGTATATACAGCGGCAGAATCAGCAAGGCCAACAACACGCCGCCGCTCTTCAGGCCCACCGTCAAGGCGGCACCTACTGCGCCCAACAAACTGAGTATCGGCGTACCCAGCAACAACGTCAGTACCAGTACCGGCAGCACCGATACGGGCAGCGCCAGCATCATGCCAAATAATGGCGCCAATACCACCATGGCCAGACCGGAGACCAGCCAGTGATGCAGCACCTTGACCAGCACCATCAGCTCCAGCGGGTGCGGCGATAATACCCATTGCTCCAGCGAGCCGTCTTCATAATCGCTGCGGAACAAACCGTCCAATGAGAGCAGTGTAGCCAGCAATGCGGCTACCCAGATTACGCCCGGCGCCATGGCCCGCAGCATGGACGGCTCCGGCCCTACTGCCAACGGGAACAGGCTCACCACCAGCGCAAAAAACACCAGCGGATTGAGCAGATCACCTGGACGACGCCAGGCCAGTCGCCATTCGCGACAGAACAATAACCAGACTATCTGCCGCATCAGTTCACCTGCCCCAGATCCAGACAGCGCACCCCTGGCAGATGATCAAGCCCATGGTGGGTGGTCATGATTACCAGACCGCCCTGCTCTGCATGTTGCATGATGTGCCCTTCCAGTGCGGCGACACCAGCCTTATCGATGGCGGTGAAGGGCTCGTCCAGAATCCATACCGGATGTTGTTCAAGATACAGGCGGGCCAATGCTACACGACGATGCTGACCGGCTGACAGGTTATGACAGGGAACGTCCTCGAACCCACGCAAACCGACCTGTTCCAGCGCCTGCCAGATCTGATCAGTGGTAACCGGGTTGCTCAAGGCACATAGCCAGGCCAGGTTTTCTTCTGCGGTCAACGCGCCCTTTACGGCGGGAGCGTGACCGATAAACAAACGCTGCTGACGCCAGTTCTCGCGGCCAGCGCCACGATAAACCGATTCGCCACCGTAGCGCATGTCGCCCGCCGAGGGTGACAGCAGGCCAGCCATGATACGCAGCAGGCTGGTTTTGCCCGAACCGTTAGGGCCGGCAACCTGCAGGACTTCACCCGGTTCCAGGCGCAGCGACAGGGAAGCAAACAGCTCGCGTTGATCTCGCTCGCATGCCAGACCGTCCAGCTCTACAGGCAGTGGCTTCACCTTTACTCCAAACCGCCGGGGCGGATGACTCATGTTTACCGGTGATCTGCCGCTATACTTCAGGGCGACAGGCACCTGTATCAATCTGGCGCCATTATACATTGACGCCCAGTGCATATGGGTCTGATTTACATCAATATGTGACATACATGACGCCGGATCTCAACCTGCCACCCATCACCGCCAGCAGCCCCAGAAACGGGCCTTCCACCCCGGCCGCAGCTTCACCTGCGGTTCCGCTTGAGGTTCTGCGTCCGATTGCCGCAGCGACGCTGGCGCCGGGTGAAAGCGCCGCTGCCGAGGTACTCAAGAGCACTCCGCGCGCCGGACAATTTGAGCTTCTGTTGCGCCTGGCAAAAGCCGGTGCGCCATCGACAGAGGTCAGCGTGACCAGTCGGCAACCGCTGCAACCGGGTAGCAGCGTTACCGTGCAATCCATCAGCCCGACCAAGCTGTTGGCAATCCTCAACAATCCACCAGGCAATCCCGCCGCGCCTCAGGCGGCGGTTACCCGCCTCGACCCGCAGCTGTTTCCGACCGCCAGCCTGATCCAGGCGCGCGTACTGGAAAGCCAGCCATTACCCGGCGATCAGGTACGCTTCGCGGTTTTGGCAAAGGTGCTTCAGGGGGCAGCCGCCGGCACGGTGCTCAGTCTCGAAAGCAGCCGCCCCGCCACACCCGGCAGCCTGCTTACCGGCGTGGTCGAGAATAGCGGAGCCTTGCGCGTCACCAGTGCCCATCAGCAGCTTCACCAGTTGGATCTATTGCAGGGGATGCGCGCCAGTCTGCAGCATCAGGCGCCCGCTGAACCCATGCTACGCATGCTGGATAAGCTGGCGACCTTGCCGGAGCTACCGCCGCTGCTGCAAACCAGCATGCGCCAGGTACTGGCCCACGTCGCCACACCCGAACACCTGAGCAGCACCTCCGGCATTGCCCAGGCCATTCGCCAGAGCGGTATATTCCTGGAAGCCAGCCTGCAACAGTTACAACAGGCCTTGGGCGCAACGCCCTCAGCTCAGGGCAGCCAGCCAACCGGCGAGGCCGCTGCACCGACCCAGCAGAACTCGCTGCCACCACTGACCCGCCTGCTGCCCCTGCTTGCAAGCCTGGCGACGCCACCCGGTACCGAGCCGTTGCCCGGGGCTGATTTCAAGGCCAGCTTGATTACCCTGCTGATTACCTTGCAGCAACACCTGCCGCCGGAGGCCAGCAAAGCTCTGGCCTTGCCACCCGGCCCCTGGCAACAGGCAATGCAGGTCAAACCGGGGCTGTTCCCCTTGCCGTCCCGCGCGGTGCAGGCCCTTAACGAAACCTCGGATCTGGGCAGCCTGCTGCGCCTGACGGCGGCGCTGCTGTCACGCATACAGCACCACCAGTTTCAGAGCATGGGACAGACTCAGACATTTGCTGACGGCAGTAGCCAGACTGTCTGGCAGCTGGATCTTCCGCTGCGCGATGGGCAGCACTTTACCCAGGTGCAAATGCGCATCCAGCGGGATCAATCAACGCCGGATAAGCGCGACGCCGAGCAGCAACCGCAATGGGAAATTCGCCTGGCTTTCAATCTTGATCATCTGGGCCCGCTGCAAGCCATTGCCCGGCTGTACAAGGGCCGCGTCAGCAGCGAATTCTGGGCCGAACAGTCGAGCACACTGCAACTGGTTAACAACGAACTGGGCCAGCTACGCGACCGCCTGCTGACCCGCGGGCTCGATGTCGGCGAGCTCAGCTGCCACCACGGCAGCCCCCCGGAGCCGCAGCAGGCTGTTCAGCAACGCTGGATTGATGAGGTAACCTGATGAACAAACCACGCGAAGCTATTGCCCTGCTCTACGAAGGCGGCCCCGAAGCTCCCAGCATCACGGCCAAGGGCGAAGGAGAGCTGGCGGAACAGATAATTCAATTGGCACTGGAGTACGAAGTGCCAATCTATGAAAATGCCGACCTGGCCAGCATGCTCACCCGCATGGAACTGGGCGATCAGATCCCCGAGGCCCTGTACCGTACCATTGCCGAGACCATCGCCTTCGCCTGGCACCTGAAGGGCAAAGCCCCGGAAGGCTTCGTACCGCCGGGTGAGCGGGAAGAGCCTTAACCATTGCTCCGAGCTATTTCTGCGAGATCATGGATCCCCGCTTTCGCGAGGATGACGGGGGTGGTTTTCGAGGATGACGGGATGGTTTCGCGAGGGCGACGGTGTGGTTTCGCGAGGAGGACGGTGTGGTTTGAGAGCCCCCCGGTGGGAGTCGCGCCTCGCGATGGGTGGGCGGGAAGGGCTGTAACCATTGCTCCGAGCTATTTCTGCGAGATTATGGATCCCCGCTTTCGCGAGGATGACGGGGTGGTTTCGCGAAGGCGACGGTGTGGTTTCGCGAGGAGGACGGGGTGGTTTTTCGAGGATCACGGGGTACCACAGGGCCGCTTACGCTGCTGCCTCCCCCTCGTCATTCCCGCGAACGCGGGAATCCAGAAACGACAACGCCCGGCGCGGTGATCCGGGCCGGGCGTTGTTGTGCATTGCTGTTACTTGCTCAATTCCACCAACAGCGCATTCAGGCGGCGGACATAGCTGCCTGGATCCTGCAGCGCTTCACCAGCGGCCAGCGCAGCCTGGTCGAAGAGGATATGCGTGAGGTCGGCAAAGCGATCTTCGTCCTGTTCCTGATCCAGCTTCTCCAGCAGCGGGTGGGCCGGGTTGATTTCAAGGATCGGCTTGCTTTCCGGCGCCGTCTGACCAGTGGCTTCGAGGATCTTGCGCATCTGCAGCCCCATGCCATCCTCGGTCACCACCAGCACCGCGGGTGAGTCGGTCAGACGGTGGGAAACCTTGACGTCGTCGACGCTGCCATCCAGCACTTTCTTCACGCGCTCGACCAGATCAGCCTTGGCCTTGGCCACTTCTTCCTGAGCCTGCTTGTCTTCTTCCCCTTCAAGCTTGCCCAGATCCAGATCGCCGCGGGCTACGTCGACAAACTCCTTGCCCTTGTACTCGTTCAGGTGGCTCATCAGCCACTCGTCGATGCGGTCGGTCAGCAGCAGTACTTCAATGCCTTTCTTGCGGAAGATTTCCAGGTGCGGGCTGTTCTTGACCTGGTTGTAGCGCTCGCCGGTAAGGTAGTAGATCTTGTCCTGACCTTCCTGCATGCGCTCGATGTAGGCGTCGAGGCTGACCACTTCGCTATCGTCGTTCTGCGCGGTGGAGGCGAAGCGCAACAGGCCGGCGATTTTCTCGCGGTTGGAATAGTCTTCCGCCGGGCCTTCCTTCATCACACTGCCGAAGGCTTTCCAGAAAGTGGCGTACTGTTCAGCATCATTCTTGGCCAGTTTTTCCAGCATGTCGAGTACACGCTTGGTCAGCGCGGACTTCATGCTGTCGATCGCCGGATCCTTCTGCAGGATCTCACGGGAGACGTTCAGCGACAGGTCGTTGGAGTCAACGACACCCTTGACGAAGCGCAGGTACAACGGCAGGAATTGCTCGGCGTCATCCATGATGAACACGCGCTGAACATAGAGCTTCAGCCCTCGGGGTGCTTCACGCTGATACAGATCAAAGGGCGCACGGCCAGGCACGTACAGCAGGCTGGTGTATTCCAGCTTGCCTTCAACCTTGTTGTGACTCCAGCTCAGCGGGTTCTCGAAGTCGTGGGAGACGTGCTTGTAGAACTCCTGATATTCCTCGTCCTTGACCTCGGTACGCGGGCGGGTCCACAGCGCGCTGGCGCGGTTGACGCTTTCCCACTCGATCTCGGTCGGTTTGTCCACCTCATCACCCATGTGCTGCTTGGGCAGTTCAATCGGCAGTGAGATGTGGTCGGAGTATTTCTTGATGACGTTACGCAGACGCCAGCCATCGGCAAATTCACTCTCGCCTGCTTTCAGGTGCAGAACAATGCGGGTGCCGCGCTCGGGCTTGTCGATATTCTCGATGGTGAAGTCGCCCTCACCTGCTGATTCCCAACGCACACCTTCGTTGGCATTCAAGCCGGCACGACGGGTGAAGACCTCAACCTTGTCGGCCACGATAAAGGCGCTGTAGAAGCCCACACCGAACTGACCAATCAACTGTGCGTCTTTTTTCTGGTCGCCCGACAGCTGTTGCATGAAGCTGGCGGTACCGGATTTGGCGATGGTACCCAGGTGGCTGATGACTTCGTCACGGGACATGCCGATGCCGTTGTCTTCGATGGTCAGGGTGTTGGCCTGCTCGTCAGAGCTGATCCGGATACGCAGATTGGGGTCGCTTTCCAGCAACTCTGGCTTGGCGATGGCTTCGAAACGCAGTTTGTCCGAGGCATCCGAGGCGTTGGAAATCAACTCGCGGAGAAAGATCTCCTTGTTCGAGTACATTGAGTGGATCATCAGATGCAGCAGTTGTTTTACTTCAGTCTGAAATCCAAGCGTTTCCTTCTGGGCTTCCACGGTCATGTTTACAGTTTCTCCATTCTTTACAGAAAACAGGCGTCCGCTGCTGCTGGACGGATGTTCTGTTGATGGGGCTGTTGGTGATCGATTTCAAGGGGAGGCACACGCGACAATCAAGTGCAGGCGAGCCGGGCTGGCTGGCCTGACGGCCAGCGTCGCGGCAGGGCGCCGCTCCAACCGAGGAGAAAAGCGGCTTCAGCGGCGTCTGGTGGCTTCTTCGATCAAACGCACATCCAGCGGGTGAAAGTGCAGTTCAATCTGATTGGGCCCCTTGGGCAGCGAGAGTACCAGACGTTTTTCCGGGCTGAGCTGCTTGAAGGTGCCTTCATGGACACGGCCTGTCCAGGTGGTCAGGCGCACAGCAGCACCGGTGAATAACTCTGGCTCATCGACGACGGCCAGCAGGCTGAGCTCGCGCCAGGGTGCCGCTTCAGCTTTGGCAGTCTGGTTGTCGACGCCGGTCTCTTCGTCAGTCTGGCGAGCCTGTAACACCAGTCGCTGGGTTTGATCCCGTTCCTGCATCCATTCCGGTGCCGAGGCCAGGTGAACCCGACCGGTCAGCCAGGTGCTGTGAATGGTCGGCAGATGCAGATGAATGCGCCCTTCAACCTGGCTACCAGCCACCGGGGTGAAATCCATGCTCAGGCTGTAATCACCGGTCACGCGCCGCAGGCCCGGATCGGACAGCGCACCCGTGTGCCAGCGCAGAATCAGCTCCGGCCATACACCCTCATCTGCAGGGAGGCGCTCGATCGAAGGGGCCAGCAGCAATTCCCTGGCACTACCGAAACGAATGGTCAGCGAGCGGCGGACGCGATCGTCGATACCTTCCTCGAAAACCAAATCATCACCACGCCAGACGATACGATTGGGATTGAATGGCTGGCCCATGATGGTGCCGCGCAGGTCGCTCCGGGCGGCGGGTTCCATCAGCCAGCTACCGGCCAACAGGTGCTGCAGGCGATCAGGATGTTGGTAATGCAACCCGATGCCGCCACCGACAATGCCTGCCAAGCCGAGCAGCATGAGCAGTCGCGGCCCCAACGGATAGCCAAGGCCCCGCAACAGCAAAGTGAACGGCCCGAAAAACAGCGCCAACAGCATTCTGCCAACCGAGCGGCGCATGGCACTCGCTACCAGCCAGAGCCAGCCCAATACCAGTACCACAACACCACCCAGTATCAATAAGGCTTCCATGTCCGACTATATCCTGCCCGCAGCGGTAGATGTACTTCAGTCCAATTTGAAATGCGCCCGCGCTGTGGCTACCGGCTCTTCGGAGCGAGTCTGCCAGGCGGTTACGGCTACGTTACCGACTCGCCGGCCCTGACGCCATACCTGACAGGTGGCGTAGGTGTCCCGGGACAGCCCGGCACGCAGATAATCCACAGAAAAATCGATGATCTTGGGGAAGGTAGGGCTGTTCGTGCTGACCATCAATTGCAGCATGGCACCCAGTTCCATGAAGCCAGCCAGCACCCCGCCGTGCAGCGCCGGCAGAATCGGGTTACCGATATTGTCCTTGTTCATCGGCAGGTGAAAGATCATTTCCTCACCGAGTCGCATCACGCGCATGCCCAGCATCCGCGCGTACGGAATCTGTTCAATCAGCGGCAGATAATCGCCCGTCTGATGCGCCTGATGTACCAGTTGTTCAATCTCGCTCATGCCTCACCTCCCAGCCCAGGCAGTGATAGGCCGCTGGCCTGGGCACTGCCCATGCGCATGAAGGCACCCACCACGTGGGCCAGAGGCATGTCGCGATCGTCCTGATAGGCGACGCCACGGGTGAAGATGACCGTGGGCGTGACCCTATAACACACGGCGAACCCATAGATAGGTTTACCCGGCTCAGCAGGGTGCATGTAATCGATGCGCAGATCCAGTGTCGGACAGATTTCAAACTCTTCCAGATAGCACACGGTGGAGATGCCGCAGCAGGTATCCATCAGTGTGGTGATGGCACCACCATGCACCACGCCGGTGGTGGGATTGCCAACAATCAGTTCACTGTAAGGCAGCTTGATGATCAAGCCATTCTCATTCGCCTGCTCTACCGTCATGCCCAATACCTGACAGTGGCGCAGCATGGAGAGAAAAGCCTGTGTGCGTTGTTCAATATTCATCAAAAGTCCGCTGAGCAAAAGTGCATATTTTAACAGACCTGAAATAATCTAGTGACTGCTCCCCGCCCTGACGGGCGAGACTTCCAACTTCTCAGGCAGCAACCGGCGCGTGGCCGGATTTACGCAAGCCTCCATTGGCAGGAACCGACAGTCCTTCGGCCCGTAGTTTGATAACACCCTGCTGGCGGATATTGATCGCGGCGTTTACGTCGCGATCAAGCTCTACTGTACAAGCAAGGCACGACCAGTTACGCACCGACAACGGCAGGGTGTCTACCTTGTGCCCACAGCCCGCGCAGGTCTTGGAGCTGGCGAACCATTGGTCGATTTTGACCAGATGTTTGCCTTGCTCCTTCGCCTTGTATTCCAGTTTCTTAATCAGGCTGAACCAGCTTGCGTCTGCGATGTGCTTCGCCAATTTCCGGTTCTTCAGCAGGTTTTTCACTTTCAACGTCTCGACAACCACCGCTTGGTTTTCGTCAATGAGTTGTCGGGACAGGTTGTGCTGGAAATCAGCACGGGTATTCGCAAGGCGCTCATGTGCCTTGGCAAGTTTAAGACGAGCTTGTGCACGGCCCTTACTGCCTTTCTGACATCGAGACAGGGCCTTTTGCTTGCGTCGCAAGTTAGATTGGGCGCGTTTCAGGAAACGGGGATTCGCCGTCTTGTTTCCTTCGGAGTCGATAGCAAGATGAGTTAGCCCCATATCAACGCCCAGCACGGTATCAACGGTGTGCAATGGGGCAGGTGTTTCCAAGCCGTCTTCGACCAACAGCGAGGCATAGTATTTCCCTGTTACCGTGCGCGACAGAGTTATGCTCTTGAGCTTTCCGTCCAGCTCACGGTGAACCCGCGCCTTAATCGGTTTCATCTTCGGCACTTTGATCCAGTTTTCGCCAGCACTCACACTCATGCAGTGGTAGCTGGATTGTTTGCCGTGCTTGCGCTTGAACTTGGGGTAACGGGCGGGGAGCTTCGGGTCAAAAAAGTTCTGGAAGGCTTTATCGAGGTTGATGCACGCTTGCTGGAGTGCAATCGAATCAAAATCCTTGAGCCAGTTATACTTGCGGGACTTTTTCGCCACCGCCAACAGCGGCTTAAGGTCTTTCTTGGCCTTGAGCTTCAGGCCGTGGCGTTTGTACTGTGAGCTGATGATATGCAGCGCCTTGTTGTACACAAACCGCGTAGCACCGAACTGGCGGTTGAGAAATTCCGCCTGTTCATGTGTCGGGTAGATGCGTACTTTCGTGGCCTTTAACATTTCAGCGCTCATTGATATGATTCAGTTATTATAAGCCAGTAAGGTCATATTTCAAGTGAGTGCGCATAACAAAGAGTTGCTTTCAGATTACCTCCGAAAACGCCACAGCGTCACCAAGCTGGTTGTGCATCTGGTCTTTACCACCAAGTACCGGCGAAAACTGTTCGACGGCTATATGATTGAGCAACTACGTGAAGCGTTTGAGTCTGCTTGCGAGAAGTTGGAGTGTGGCCTGCTGGAAATGGACGGTGAAGCGGATCACGTTCACCTGCTGATAGCCTATCCGCCGAAACTGGCGATCAGCGTTATGGTGAACAACCTGAAATCGGTTTCATCACGCCGGATACGCATACTCAATACCCACATACCCCGACAAAGCAAAAGCGCAGCGCTCTGGTCACGTTCCTACTTTGCCTGTAGTGCAGGCGGGGCAACTATCGAAACACTGAGAGAGTATGTGCAGAGTCAGGCTACACGAGAATAGAACCGCTGCGCGGTTCCCGCTTGTATCCCCGCCCGATTGGGCGAGGGTTTACGCGGAGTTTTTCTAATCCCATTGAAATGGCCAGATGCCTGCATTATGGTCAATGCCACGCAGGGAATGCAGACACTCTCCTCCAAGGCACCGGACAGCCTTCAATTCCCTCCAGAATATTACCGCATATGCCTGAATGCGCGAGGTAGGGCCGGAACGTGTCAACCTCATCTGAACCAGTTCTTTAGAAATTAAGTTGCTTTTCAATAGCCCGTGGCAGGGTCGGGAAATTGACTCCTTTTTCAATGGTTTCCTGATCGGCGTCTACCGGTACCGG
>Ga0265293_10001274_pt1 | contig 55589 bp, 50 predicted proteins | sample Munlanlewell138R_FD_192505 | JGI IMG/M metagenome (GOLD analysis project Ga0265293, IMG submission 192505) | Leachate microbial communities from a municipal landfill in Southern Ontario, Canada - Leachate well 138R | ecosystem: Engineered > Solid waste > Landfill > Unclassified | place: Canada... | reverse complement strand
CCCGGAAGCTAAGCCTGCCAGCGCCGATGATACTACCCAACACGGGTGGAAAAGTAGGACACCGCCGAACACACACATAGAAACACCCCCCACCAACCGTGGGGGGCGTTTCTATTTGTAGGGACTTTCAGTCGAACAGCGTCAAGTTCGCCGTATTCTTCTCCAATTCCAGCAGCGTGGATTTACGTTCCATCCCACCGCCGAATCCCGTCAGGCTGCCGTTGGCGCCGATCACGCGGTGGCAGGGCACGATGACCGCAATGGGATTGCGTCCATTCGCCAATCCCACGGCCCGAAACGCCGTCGGCGAACCGATTGCTTTCGCAATTTCCCCATAAGACCGAGTTTCGCCATAGGGAATCGCGCGCAATGCCGCCCACACCCGTCGTTGGAATTCCGTGCCCGCCATTTCCAGGCGCAGATCGAAGGCGCGTAATTCGCCGGCGAAATACGCCGCCAATTGTTCGACCGCCGCCGGGAAAGCTCGATCGTTGAGTTCCCAATCGGCGCGATCGGGCTCGTAGGTCTGGTCGACCATCCGCAGATGCGTCAACACCGGGCCGACGCCGGCCAACGTGAGCGGTCCGATGGGGCTGTCGATGATGCGGTACTGAGTCATGCTGCTTCCTTCGGTGGCCAGTGGTTCACAGGATGTTCGAGGGCGGTCCACAGATACTGGGTGGCGTAGGACCGCCAGGGGCGCCACCGGTTGCTGTGCTCGGTCAGCCCACGCGCTTCATCGGGTAATCCCAGTCTGCCCGCGGCGACACGGGTGCCAAGGTCGGTGGCCGGGAAGGCATCCGGGTCGCCCAGGCCGCGCATCGCGATGATCTCCGCGGTCCACGGTCCGACTCCGGGAAGCTGGAGCAGCTGCGTCCGCGCGGTGTTCCAGTCGGCCCCGGCATCGAGCACCAAATCGCCGGCGGCGATCGCGGCGACCAGCCCCTGCACCGCACGTTTGCGTGCGTGCGGCATGGCAAGCCGTTGCGGATCGATCTCGAGCAGATCGGAGACGGCCGGGAAGACATGGGTGAGCCCGCCGGAAACGTCCGACACGGGTTGCCCGTAATCGGCGGCAAGGCGGCCGGCGAGGTTGCCCGCGCGCTTCGTGGAGATCTGTTGGCCCAGTACGGCCCGGATCGCCATCTCGTGTTCGTCGGCGGCACGGGGGACGCGTTGACCGGGCGCCTTGAGCACCAGCGGCCGCAGGGCCTCGTCGTCGCGCAGCACGTTGTCCACGGCCTCGGGGTCGGCATCGAGGTCGAGCAATCTGCGGCACCGCGCGATGGCCACCGGGAGATCCCGGAAATCGTCCAACTCGAGTGTGCAGCGCACGTGATCGGGGGTGGGCAGTAGGCTGACGATGCCCGTGCCCGACGGCAGCCGCAGCGTACGACGGAACGCGCCGTCGCGGATCTCCTCGCAGCCGGGCACCGCCGTGGCGGCCAGGTGACCGAACAGCCCCTCGAAGCCGAACGGCTGGCGCACGGCCAGGCGCAACGTCAACGGCCCGGTCGTGGTGCCCTGTCCGGCGGGGCGCAGGGCGTTGCGTCGGCGCAGTTCGCTCGGGGTGACGTCGAAGACCTCGCGCACGGTGTCGTTGAACTGCCGGATGCTGGAGAAGCCCGCGGCGAACGCGACATCGCCGAACGGCAGCGCGGTGGTCTCGATGAGCACCCGCGCCGTCTGGGCCCGCTGGGCGCGGGCCAACGCCAGCGGTCCTGCGCCCACCTCGGCCTGCAGCAGGCGCTCGAGTTGGCGGGTGGTGTAGCCGAGGCGAACGGCCAACCCCGTCACGCCCGCGCGGTCGACGGCGCCGTCGGCGATCAGCCGCATGGCCCGGGCGACGACGTCGCCGCGGACATTCCACTCCGGCGAACCCGGCGACGCGTCGGGCCGGCACCGCTTGCAGGACCGGAAGCCCGCCCGCTGCGCGGCCGCCGCGGTGGGGTAGAAGCGCACGTTGCGGGCCAGCGGGGTGCGGGCGGGGCAGCTGGGTCGGCAGTAGATCCCGGTGCTGAGCACGGCGATGACGAACCAGCCGTCGAACCGCGCGTCCCTGGATTGGACGGCGCGGTAGCAGCGGTCGAAGTCGTCGTGCACCCTTCCACGATTACACGCGCCCGCCGACATGACTAGCGGAAATCCGACATGGCGGTTGCCGGTGAGTACACTCGCGACCGTGGCGGTGTTGGTGCAGACCTACCTCGACGAAATCCTCGCCGAGCATGCCGACATCACCGACGGGGCGGTGGCCGACTACATCCCCGAACTCGCCTCCGTCGACCCGTCGTCGTTCGGCTTGTCCCTCGAGCTATCCGACGGTTACGTCTACGAAACCGGCGACAGTGCAACCGAATTCACCATCCAGTCGATCTCGAAGCCGTTCACCTACGCGCTCGCGCTCGACCAGATGGGCACCGAGGCGGTCGATGCCAAGATTGGCGTGGAACCCTCCGGCGAGCCGTTCAACGAGATCAGCGTCGACGACCAGACCAAGACGCCCAAGAACGCGATGATCAACGCCGGGGCCATCGCCGCGGTGTCGTTGATCCCGGGGGCCGATGCGCAGCAGCGATTCGAGCGGCTGCTGGACTTCTACTCGGCGTGCGCGGGGCGGCGCCTCGACGTCGACGAGGACGTCTACAGCTCGGAGAAGGCCACCGGCAGCCGGAACCGGGCCATCGCCTACATGTTGCAGAGCTTCGGGGTGCTCGACGGCGACCCCGACGAGGTCCTCGACGTGTACTTCCGGCAGTGCGCCATCAAGGTCACCAGCTCGGACCTGGCGTGCATGGCCTCGACGCTGGCGCGCGGCGGCGTCAATCCGGGCAGCGGCATCCGCATCACCTCGGACGCGGTGGTGCAGCGCACGCTGAGCGTGATGATGACCTGCGGCATGTATGACGCCACCGGGATGTGGGCGACGACCGTCGGCATGCCGGCGAAGAGCGGGGTCGGCGGCGGCATCATCGCCGTGCTGCCCAGCCAGCTCGGGATCGGTGTCTACGCACCGCCGCTGGATAAGAACGGCAACAGCGTGCGCGGGCTCCGGGCCTGCCAGAGCCTGTCGGCCCAACTGGGCCTGCACGTGATGTCGGTGACCCGGGAATCCCGCTCGACCATCCGCGCCACCCACGACATCGCCGCCGGCGTGCGGGTCTACGAATTGCACGGCGACCTGTTGTTCGCCGGCGCCGAACGGGCGCTGCGCATCGTCGAACACGACAGCGACGAGGTGGACGTCGCGATCCTCGAGCTGTCCCGGGTCGACGACATCAACGATGTGGCCCGGCGGATGCTGGCCGGGATGCGCCAGTCGCTGAACCGACGGGGCAAGGAAGGCTATCTGGTGGACCCCGACCGCCGGGTGATGCCGGCCGGGAGCGCCACCGCCAGCGCGGTCATCTTCCCGACGGTCGCCCAGGCCCTCGACGCCGCCGGCGCACGCTAGCGCGGCATCGCCAGCAGGGTGGGGACCTCGTAGCCGCGCAGCGTCACGGTGTCGCCGAAAGTCCAGAGCGCTCTTTCGCTTTCGGTGGCGCCGCGCACGGTGTCCGAGGAGGCCAGCAGGCAACCCGGCGAGTTCTTCGCCAGCTCGCACAGGCGGGCGGCCTCGTTGACCGGCGCCCCGATGACGGTGTACTCGAACCGGTCGTGCGCCCCGACATTGCCCGCAACCACGGTGCCGGCCGCGACGCCGATGCCCGCCTCGATCCCGGGGACCTCCACCCGCAGCCGCGCGGCGATACCGCGCGCGGTGGCCAGCGCGGCGTCCTCGGGGCTGTCGAGGTCGTTGGGGGCGCCGAACACCGCCAGGCAGCCGTCGCCCTCGAATTTGTTGAGCAGCCCGTCGTGCTCGTTGACCTCGTCGACGACGACGGTGAAGAACCGGTTCAACAGGGCCACGACCTCGGTGGCCGCCCGTGAGGTGACCAGCGTCGTGGAACCGACGATGTCGACGAAAAGCACTGCGGCGTGGCGCTCCTCGCCGCCGAGGTCGACCTGGCGGGCCTCGGCCGCGGCGGCGACCTCGCGGCCGACGTGACGGCCGAACAGGTCGCGGACCCGCTCCCGTTCGCGTAGTCCGGCGACCATCGAGTTGAAGCCGCGCTGCAGCTGGCCCAGTTCGGTGCCGTCGAACACGACGAGGTTGGTGTCCAGCTTGCCCTCCTCGACGCGCTTGAGCGCGGCGCGCACCACCCGCACCGGGGTCGCGGTGATCCAGGCCGCCACCCACATCAGGACGAAGCCGAAGATCACCGTTGCCGCGGCCGAGATCAGCACCGCGACCGCGAACTGGGTCTGGGTGAGGTTGCGCAGCAGCAGGACGAACAGCGCGATGAGGCCGATGCCGATCACCGGGATGCCGGCCCCCACCGTCCACACGGTCATGATCCGGCCCATGATGCCCGGGGCAAGGCGCTTGGGCGGATCGCCGGCCTCGAGCGCTCGGGCGGCCACCGGGCGCAGCGCGAACTCGGTGAACAGGTAGGCGAAGGTGGCGACCATGACGCCGCAGATGCCGACGGCGATGAGGAACCGCGGGATGAACAGGGTGTCGTAGATCCCGTAGAGGACCGCGAAGATGACCGTGCCCGTTCCCCAGAGCGCCAGATGTGCGGTGGCCACCCGCCATGGCGCCAGGAAGGCTTGCCGCATGTTGTCGGCGGTCGGGGGGCTGTCCTCGACGGCCCAGCGCAGCGCGTTGACCGTCGCGCGGGTGATCCAGATGGTGCCCACACCCAGCGCCAGCGTCAGATACGCCGGCGCCACCCCGTAGGTGAGCCAGGCGGGTGCGTCGTCGAACACGCTGGGATCCGGGAACGCGACGGTGACCAGCAGGATCGAGACGCCCATCCCCACCAGGTTGGTGACCAGGATGAACACCGTGAGGATCAGCTGGATCCGGATGCGGCGGCGGCGCGGTCCCTCGGCGACGTGGCCGAGCAGCCAGGAGCCGTAGGAGGAGGTCTCCGGTAACCGGCCGCTGGTCTGCGTCAGGCGCTCGAGGAAGCGGCCCAGGCGCTGCGCCAGCGTCGCGTTGGCTTTCATCAATTTTTGAGCCTAGTCCGACGGGGTGGATACACCGACGATGTGACGCGCTGCGCTGGTGCCGCGGCGCCGGGGCGGCCAACCCCTAAGGTTGGTCGGGTGCGTCTCGTGATCGCCCAGTGCACCGTGGACTATGTCGGCCGGCTGACCGCCCATCTGCCCTCGGCGCGTCGGCTGCTGCTGATCAAGGCCGACGGCTCGGTGAGCGTGCACGCCGACGACCGCGCCTACAAGCCGCTGAACTGGATGAGCCCGCCGTGCTGGATCACCGAGAACGCCGAGGGCGAGCTGCCAGTGTGGGTGGTGGAGAACAAGGCGGGCGAACAGCTGCGGATCACCATCGAGGATGTCGAGCACGACACCGAGCACGAACTCGGGGTGGACCCCGGGTTGGTCAAGGACGGCGTCGAGGCGCACCTGCAGGTCCTGCTGGCCGAGCACGTCGACCTGCTCGGCGTCGGATACACGCTGGTGCGCCGCGAGTACCCGACCGCAATCGGTCCGGTGGACCTGCTGTGCCGCGACGAGGAGGGCAAGTCCGTGGCGGTGGAGATCAAGCGCCGCGGCGAGATCGACGGCGTCGAGCAGCTGACCCGCTATCTGGACCTGCTGAACCGGGATTCGCTGATCGCTCCCGTCAGCGGTGTGTTCGCCGCCCAGCAGATCAAGCCGCAGGCGCGCACGCTGGCCGAGGATCGCGGGATCCGCTGTGTCACTTTGGATTACGACCAGATGCGCGGCATGGACAGCGACGAGTACCGGCTGTTCTGATGGCGCGGAATCGGCGCTCGGCCAAGCGGCAGGGCCCGCACCGCCCGCTGGGGATGCCCCTGGCCCAACAACGCATCGAGGTCGGCGCCGACGGTCACGACTACGCGGTGCGTCAGGTTGCGGCGGCCCGGGCCACCAAGGTCTACCGGTGCCCAGGCTGTGATCAGGAGATCCGGCCGGGTGTCGCGCACGTGGTCGTGTGGCCCGCGGACCTGGGGGAGGACGCCATCGCCGACCGGCGGCACTGGCACACGGCGTGCTGGGGCAAGCGCGCCAGCCGGGGGCCGACGCGCAAGTGGTCGTGACTAGTGGGGGTCTGCGGCGGGCTCGACGAGCTCGATCAGCACGCCGCCGGCATCCTTGGGATGGATGAAGTTGATCCGGGAATCGGCGGTGCCGCGCCGCGGGGCCTCGTAGAGCAACCGGACGCCCTGCTCACGCAGGCGCTCGGAGAGCGCGTCGATGTCGCTGGTGCGATAGGCCAGCTGCTGCAGGCCGGGGCCGCGGGTATCGATGAACTTGGCGATCGTCGACGACTCGTTCAACGGCGCCAGGAGCTGGATCTGGGCGCTGCCCACCGGGGCCCCGCGCACGCTGAGCATCGCTTCGACGACGCCCTGGTCCTCGTTGACCTCCTCGTGCAGCACGATCATGCCGAGGTGGTCGTGGTACCACTTCTTGGCGGCGTCGAGGTCGGGGACGGCGATACCGACGTGATCAACCGCAGTGACCAGTGCGCTGGCGAGTGCGGGACGGGTATCAGCCTGATCGGTGGTCATAACATAACGGTAACCTAGCCCTGACGGACGCGCCTATGCCCCAGGTCACAGTGGCCGGGGCGCACCCTGATTTTGGAGGTAGTCATGACGACATCGGTGATTGTTGCCGGAGCCCGCACGCCGATCGGCAAGCTGTCGGGTTCGTTGAAGGATTTCTCCGGCTCCGACCTCGGTGCCATTGCGATCAAGGGCGCGCTGGAGAAGGGCGGCGTGGACCCCGCCGCGGTGCAGTACGTGATCATGGGCCAGGTGCTCTCGGCCGGTGCCGGTCAGATGCCGGCCCGGCAGGCCGCCGTCGGTGCGGGCATCCCGTGGGACGTGCCCTCGCTGTCGATCAACAAGATGTGTCTGTCCGGGATCGACGCCATCGCGCTGGCCGACCAGCTGATCCGGGCCGGTGAGTTCGACGTCGTGGTCGCCGGCGGCCAGGAGTCCATGACCCAGGCCCCGCACCTGCTGCTGGATTCGCGCTCGGGCTACAAGTACGGCGACGTGGTGGTCAAGGACCACCTGGCCTACGACGGTCTGCACGACGTGTTCACCGACCAGCCGATGGGTGCGCTCACCGAGCAGCGCAACGACGAGGACAAGTTCACTCGCGCCGAGCAGGACGAATACGCCGCGGCCAGCCACCAGAAGGCGGCGGCGGCGTGGAAGGACGGCGTGTTCGCCGACGAGGTCGTTTCGGTGTCGATTCCGCAGCGCAAGGGCGACCCGATCGAGTTCAGCGAGGATGAGGGCATCCGGGGCAACACCACCGCCGAGTCCCTGGGCGGGCTGCGTCCGGCGTTCCGCAAGGACGGCACCATCACCGCCGGTTCGGCCTCCCAGATCTCCGACGGTGCCTGCGCCGTCGTGGTGATGAGCAAGGCCAAGGCGCAGGAGCTGGGCCTGGACTGGCTCTGTGAGATCGGCGCGCACGGCGTGGTCGCCGGCCCGGACTCCACGCTGCAGAGCCAGCCGGCCAACGCCATCAAGAAGGCCATCGCGCGCGAGGGCATCACGGTCGACCAGCTCGACGTCATCGAGATCAACGAGGCGTTCTCGGCGGTGTCGCTGGCCTCGACCAAGGAGCTCGGTGTCGACCCGGCCAAGGTGAACGTCAACGGCGGCGCCATCGCCGTCGGCCACCCGATCGGCATGTCGGGCGCGCGCATCGCGCTGCACGTCGCGCTCGAGCTCAAGCGTCGCGGCAGCGGCTACGGCGTTGCTGCGCTGTGCGGCGCCGGTGGCCAGGGCGACGCCTTGGTGTTGCGCGCCGGCTGATCGCCGGGGCGAGAGCCGCTGAAGAACTACACGGAGTAGTAGCTGGCGTCGCGGTTGGGCACAATGTCTGTTGTGAACTCCGCGACGACTAGCACTCTGGACATCCGGACGACGGCCGGCCGATTTCGACTGGTGGCGCTCGCCGAGGCCGTCAGCTGGGTAGGTCTGCTGCTCGGGATGTACTTCAAGTACCTGGGTACCCCGCGCACCGAGATCGGCGTGAAGATCTTCGGGCCCCTCCACGGCGGGATCTTCGTCGCCTTCCTGATCGTCGCGCTGTTCGCCGGACTGGCCTTCAAATGGTCGGTGCTGACGTGGGTGCTGGCGTTGCTGGCGAGCATCGTGCCGCTGGCCACAGTGATCTTCGTCATATGGGCCGACCGGACGGCCAAGCTCGGGGCCCCGGTGGGCGCGAGTGCCGGTAGCCCGGCAGGGCGACCGGTGCCCGAAGCGACGTGACAGACTTGTCGGCGTGACACCGCCACGCGCTTCTGATCCCTCGCGTCTTGCGGCGGCGGCCTCGATGGCCGGTGCCGTCGACCTCTCCGCCCTGAAACGTCCGGCCGCGCAAGCCGCCGCCCCGAGCGACGCCCCAGCCGAGATCCCCAATGCCGTCGAGATCACCGAGGCCAACTTCGAGGCCGAGGTCCTGATCCGCTCCGGCGAGGTGCCGGTCGTGGTGGTCATGTGGTCGCCGCGCAGCGAGGCCTCGGTGCAGTTGGCCGAGATCCTCGGCGCCCTGGCCGGTCAGGACAACGGGAAATGGGTACTGGCCACCGTCGACGTCGACACCACCCCGCGGGTGGCGCAGGCGTTCGGCGTGCAGGCCATCCCCACCGTCGTCGCGCTGGCCGGCGGGCAGCCCCTGCAGGGCGGCAGCTTCCAGGGGATGCAGCCGCCCGAGCAGCTGCGCAAGTGGGTCGACTCGCTGCTCGAGGTCACCGCGGGCAAGCTGTCCGGCGGCGGCGCACCCGACGAGCCCGAGCAGGTCGATCCGGCCGTCGCGGCGGCCCGCCAGCACCTCGAGTCGGGCGACTTCGAGGCCGCCAAGGCGGCCTACGAGGAGATCCTGGCCGGCGATCCCGCCAACGCCGAGGCCAAGGGCGCCATCCGGCAGATCTCCTTCCTGAGCCGCGCCACCGCGCAGACCCCGGACGCGATCGCGACCGCGGACGCGGACCCGACGAACATCGAGGCCGCCTTCGCCGCGGCCGACGTGCAGCTGCTCAACCAGGACGTGGCCGGCGCCTTCGACCGCCTGATCGGGTTGGTCAAGCGCACGGCCGGTGACGACCGGACCGCCGTGCGTGCGCGGCTGGTGGAGCTGTTCGAGCTGTTCGACGCGGCCGATCCCGACGTGATCGCCGGGCGCCGCAACCTGGCCAACGCGCTGTTCTAAACGACGTCGGTTCTGAACGACGTCGGTTCTAAACGCCGTCAGTCGGTCTCCGGGGTCAGCCATAGCGCCGAGTTCGGGGGCAACACCAGCACCGCCGAGGCGGGCCGGCCGTGCCACGGCTCGGCGGTGGCGTCCACGCCGCCCAGATTGCCCGCCCCGGCCCCGTTGTAGGTCGTGGCGTCGGTGTTGAGCACCTCGCCCCAGCGGCCGGCGTGCGGCAGGCCCAGCCGGTAGCTGGCGTGCTCGGCACCGGAAAAGTTGAACACGCAGGCCAACACCGACCCGTCGGCGCCGAAGCGCAGGAAGCTCAGCACGTTGTTGCCCGAGTCGTTGGCGTCGATCCACGAATAGCCCTCGGGCTTGGTGTCCTGGCTCCACAGCGCCGGGGAGTCCCGGTAGATACCGTTCATGTCGCGCACCAATTGCTGGATGCCGGTCGAGAAACTGTTCTCGTCGAGCTGGAACCAGTCCACGCCGCGTTCCTCGGACCATTCCGCGCGCTGACCGAATTCCTGCCCCATGAACAGCAACTGCTTGCCCGGATGCGCCCACTGGTAGGCCAGCAGGCTGCGCAGCCCGGCGGCCTTGACGTGATCGTTGCCCGGCATCCGGCCCCACAGCGTGCCCTTGCCGTGCACCACCTCGTCGTGGCTGATGGGCAGCACGTAGTTCTCGCTGAACGCATACAACATCGAGAACGTCATCTCGTGGTGGTGGTAGCTGCGATAGATCGGGTCACGGCCGATGTAGTCCAGCGTGTCGTTCATCCAGCCCATGTTCCACTTCATCGAAAAGCCCAGTCCGCCAAGGCTGGTGGGCCGCGTCACGCCCGGCCAGGAGGTGGATTCCTCGGCGATGGTGACGATGCCGGGGGTGGTCTTGTGCACGGTGGCGTTCATCTCCTGCAGGAACTGCACCGCCTCGAGATTCTCCCGGCCGCCGTAGATGTTGGGTGTCCAGTCGCCCGCGGGCCGCGAATAGTCCAGGTAGAGCATGGAGGCCACCGCGTCCACGCGCAGGCCGTCGACGTGGAACTCCTGCAGCCAGTACAGCGCGTTGGCCACCAGGAAGTTGCGCACCTCGGGGCGACCGAAGTCGAAAACGTAGGTGCCCCAGTCCAGTTGCTCGCCGCGGCGCGGGTCGGCGTGCTCGTAGAGCGGGGTGCCGTCGAACCGGCCCAGCGCCCAGGCGTCCTTGGGGAAGTGCGCTGGCACCCAGTCGACGATGACGCCGACGCCGGCCCGGTGCAGGGCGTCGACCAGGTAGCGGAAGTCGTCGGGCGAACCGAACCGCGACGTCGGTGCGTAGTACGAGGTCACCTGATAGCCCCAGGACCCGCCGAACGGGTGCTCGGCCACCGGCAGCAATTCGACATGGGTGAAGCCGTGAGCCACCACGTATTCGGTGAGCTCGTCGGCGAGTTCGCGGTAGGACAGCCCCGGCCGCCACGAACCCAGGTGCACCTCGTAGGTGCTCATCGGCTCGAACACCGGATTGCCCGCGGCGCGCGCAGTCATCCACTGCTCGTCGGTCCAGCGGTAGTCGCTGACGAACAGCCGGGACGCGGTCTGCGGCGGCACCTCGGTGGCGAACGCCATCGGGTCGGCGCGATCGGAGACGCTGCCGTCGGCGCCGTGGATGCGGAACTTGTAGAGGCCGTCAGCGGGGAAGTCGGGCCAGAACAGCTCCCAGACGCCGGTGGAACCCAGCACGCGCAGCGGCGCCTCGCTGCCGTCCCAGTGGTTGAAGTCGCCGATGAGGCTGACGCCCTTGGCGTTCGGCGCCCACACCGCGAAGGACACGCCCGCCACGGTGCCGTCGGGGGTTTCGAACGAGCGGGGATGCGCGCCCAGGACCTCCCACAGCCGCTCGTGGCGGCCCTCGGCGAACAGGTGCAGGTCCACCTCGCCCAGCGTGGGCAGGAAGCGGTAGCCGTCGGCCACGGTCGGGCCGAACACCCCGCCGTCGGGGGTCGGGTAGCCGATCTCCAGGCGGTAGTCGATCAGGTCGACGAAGGGCAGTGCCACCGCGAACAGGCCCGAATCGATGGGCTGCAACGGGTAGCGCCGGCCGCCGATGAGCGCGGTGACGCGCACCGCGTGCGGTCGGTAGGCCCGGATCACCGTGTGGTCGCCGTATTCGTGGGCGCCCAGGATCGAATGCGGGTCGTGATGCGTGCCAGACGTCAGCCGGTGCAGATCGGCGGGAGCCGGCGCGAGGTGCAAGCTGGTGGTCTCGGTGCCGGTCATCGGGGCCTGTCCTTCCATATCGTCGCTCACTCGCGGTACAGCAGCGTCCGGCGGGCTTCCGGGGGGATCAGCGGCATGTTGATGATGTGGGCGACCGCCTTGACCGGGTCGAGCCGGACGTAGTTGGCCTGACCCCACTGGTACTCCTCTCCGCTGACCTCGTCGCGCACCCAGAAACGGTCGTAGGCGTGCATACCCAGCGCGCCCATGTCCAACCACAGCGTGCCGTCCTCGGCCCCGAACGGGTTGAGGGCCACCACCACCAGCACGCAGTCGCCGGTGATCGGATCGAACTTGCTGTAGGCAAGCAGCGCGTCGTTGTCGATGTGGTGGAATCTGATGGTGCGCATCTCCCGCAGGGCCGGATGCAGCCGGCGGATCTCGTTGAGCTGGGTGATGAACGGCTCGAGGGAACGCCCCTCGGCCACCGCGGCGTCGAAATCCCGCGGGCGCAGCTCGTACTTCTCCGAGTCGAGGTACTCCTCGCTGCCCTCGCGCACCGGTTGGCCCTCGAACAGCTCAAAACCGGAGTAGACACCCCACAGCGGGCTCATGGTCGAGGCCAGCACCGCGCGGATGGCGAACATACCCGGACCGCCGTGCTGCAGGCTCTCGTGCAGGATGTCCGGGGTGTTGACGAACAGGTTGGGCCGGGCGACGTCGGCGAATTCGGCGATCTGGTTGCCGAACTCGGTGAGCTCCCACTTCGCGGTCCGCCAAGTGAAGTAGCTGTAGGACTGGGTGAAGCCGAGTTTGGCCAACCCGTAGAGGCGGGCGGGCCGGGTGAACGCCTCGGACAGGAACAGCACGTCGGGGTCGACGCGCTTGGCCTCGGCGATCAGCCAGGCCCAGAAGTTCGGCGGCTTGGTGTGCGGATTGTCGACCCGGAAGATCTTGACGCCGTGGGCGATCCAGTGCTTGACCACGCGCAGCACCTCGTTGTAGAGGCCGGCCGGGTCGTTGTCGAAGTTCAGCGGGTAGATGTCCTGGTACTTCTTCGGCGGATTCTCCGCGTAGGCGATGGTGCCGTCGGGCAACTCGGTGAACCACTGGCGGTGCTCGACGGCCCACGGGTGATCCGGTGCGCACTGCAGTGCCAGGTCGAGGGCGACCTCCAGGCCCAGGTCCCTTGCCGCGCCGACGAATTCGTCGAAGTCGTCCAGGGTGCCGAGATCGGGGTGCACGGCGTCGTGGCCGCCCTCGTCGCTGCCGATGGCCCACGGCGAGCCGACGTCGCCCGGTGCGGCGGTCACGGTGTTGTTGCGGCCCTTGCGGTGCACCTTGCCGATGGGATGGATGGGCGGCAGGTACACCACGTCGAACCCCATCCGGGCGATCCGCGGCAGCGCCTTGGTGGCGGTGGTGAAGGTGCCGTGCACGGGCCGCCCGTCGGCGTCCCAGCCGCCGGTCGAGCGGGGGAACATTTCGTACCAGGCCGCGAACCGGGCGGCGGGCCGGTCCACCCAGATCCCGAATTGTTCACCGCGGGTGAGTAATTCGCGCAGTGGATACTGCGCCACCAGGACGGTCACCTCGTCGGACAGCGCGCGCGCCGCGCGCTCGGTCGGGTCGCCGGGCTCGCGCAGTGCTTTCGCGGCGGCCTGCAGCGGCGCGCGCAGTTCCCGGGGCACCCCGGTGGCCGCGCGGTCCAGCAGTTGCGCGCCGACCAGCAGGTCGTTGGACAGCTCGGTCTCGCTCTGCCCGGCCTCGAGCTTGGCGACCACCGCCCGGCGCCACGTGGTCAGCGGATCACCCCACCCGTCGACCCGGAACGTCCACAGCCCGACTTCGTCGGGAATGAACTGGCCGTGCACCACATCGGGGTTGGCGCCGGTGGCCATCGGCAACAACTGCGGCTTGCGGCGCGCGGCCGGCGGGGCCGGGGTGGCGTCGGTGCTCGCCGGTACCGGGCCCTTCCCCAGGGCCGGGTAGTGGGTGCCGTGGTAGCGGACCACCAGGGTGGCCGCCACCGCGTCGTGGCCCTCCCGCCACACCGTGGCGCTGACCGGGACCACCTCACCCACGACCGCCTTCGCCGGGAACCTGCCTCCGGACACTGCGGGCGCGACGTCATCGATCTCGATGCGACCGGACACTCATGCGCTCCTTTGGTGTAGGCGGCTACGGAAGGGTCTGCACTGTCCCTGCTGGTCTTCGGTTTAACCACTTCGCGCGTTCTTCACACCGTAATGGTCGCGGTGCGCGAAGGGGTGGCAAGCGACCCGGCGACGGCACTGCAGGTCCGGTAAATGTCGGTAGGGTATCGATGCGTGAAAGCCCTCCGCCGGTTCACCGTCCGTGCACACCTGCCGCAGCGGCTCGCCGCCCTCGCCCAGCTGTCGACCAACCTGCGCTGGTCGTGGGACAAACCCACCCAGGACCTGTTCGCCACGATCGACGACGAGCTGTGGCGCGGCTCCGGCGGCGATCCGGTGGCGCTGCTCGGCGCGGTGAGCCCGCAGCGGCTCGACGAACTGGCCGGCGACGACGAGTTCGTCACCCGGCTGGACGCCGTGAGCAGCGATCTCGAGCACTACCTGAGCCGGCCGCTGTGGTACCAGCAACAGTCCTCGGACGACCTGCCGACCGGGATCGCGTACTTCTCCATGGAGTTCGGCGTGGCCACGGTGCTGCCCAACTACTCCGGCGGGCTGGGCATCCTGGCCGGCGACCACCTGAAGTCGGCCTCGGACCTGGGCCTGCCGCTGATCGCGGTCGGCCTGCTCTACCGCTCGGGGTACTTCCGGCAGTCGCTGACCGCCGAGGGCTGGCAGCACGAGACCTACCCGTCGCTGGACCCGCACGGGCTGCCGCTGCGGCTGCTCGCCGATGCGGCCGGGAACCCCGCGCTGGTGGACCTGACGATGCCGGCCGGTGCCCAGTTGCGGGCCCGCATCTGGGTGGCCCAGGTGGGCCGGGTGCCGCTGCTGCTGCTCGACTCCGACATCCCGGAGAACGAGCACGACATGCGCGGGGTGACCGACCGGCTCTACGGCGGTGACCAGGAACATCGCATCAAGCAGGAGATCCTGGCCGGCATCGGCGGCATCCGCGCGGTGCGCGCCTACACCGCCATCGAGGGCCTACCGGATCCCGAGGTCTACCACATGAACGAGGGGCACGCCGGCTTCCTCGGGGTGGAGCGGATCCGCGAGTACATCGCGTCGTCCGGGCTGGACTTCGACACCGCGCTGACGGTGGTGCGCTCGAGCACCGTGTTCACCACCCACACCCCGGTGCCCGCCGGCATCGACCGGTTCCCGACCGAGATGGTGCGGCGCTACTTCGCCGACGACCGACCCAATCCGCTGCTGCCGGGCGTGCCGCTGGACCGGGTGATCGAGTTCGGCGCCGAGGACGACCCGGCGAAGTTCAACATGGCCCACATGGGGTTGCGCCTGGCCCAGCGCGCCAACGGTGTCTCGCTGCTGCACGGCGAGGTCAGTCGGTCGATGTTCGCCGAGCTGTGGCCCGGATTCGATCCTGCCGACGTGCCGATCGGTTCGGTGACCAACGGCGTGCACGCACCGACCTGGGCCGCCCCGCCGTGGATCGACCTGGCGTTCGAGTTGGCCGGCGACGACTCGCTGGGCGATCCCGACACCTGGCTGCGGGTCCAGCAGGTCGACGCGAGCCGGCTCTGGCAGATCCGCTGTGAGCTGCGCGCGCTGCTGATCGACGATGTGCGGGCCCGGCTGCGGCGCTCCTGGCTGGAGCGCGGCGCCACCGACGCCGAACTCGGCTGGATCTCGACGGCCTTCGACAAGGACGTGCTGACCATCGGGTTCGCCCGCCGGGTGCCCACCTACAAGCGGCTGACGCTGATGTTGCGCGACCCCGAGCGGCTCGAGGCGTTGCTGCTCGACGAGAGCCGTCCGGTGCAGCTGATCGTCGCGGGCAAGTCACACCCGGCCGACGACGGCGGCAAGGCGCTGATCCAGCAGGTGGTGCGGTTCGCCGACCGCCACGAGGTGCGGCACCGCATCGCGTTCCTGCCGGACTACGACATGTCGATGGCGCGGCTGCTCTACTGGGGCTGCGACGTCTGGCTGAACAATCCGCTGCGGCCGCTCGAGGCCTGCGGCACCTCCGGCATGAAGAGCGCGCTCAACGGCGGGTTGAACCTGTCGATCCGCGACGGCTGGTGGGACGAGTGGTACGACGGCCAGAACGGTTGGGAGATCCCGACCGCCGCGGGCGTGGCCGACGAGGCCCGCCGCGACGACCTCGAGGCCGCCGCCCTCTACGACCTGCTGTCCGGGTCGGTCACCCCGAACTTCTACGACCGCGACGACGCCGGCGTGCCGACCCGGTGGGTCGAGATGGTGCGCCACACCCTGCAGGTCCTCGGGCCCAAGGTGCTGGCCTCGCGGATGGTGCGCGACTACACCGAGCAGTACTACGCGCCGGCCGCGCAGTCGTTCCGGCGCACCGCCGGGTCGTCGTTCGAACCCGCGCGCGAATTCACCGACTACCGCCGGCGCGTCGAGGCGGCTTGGCCGCAGATCGCGATCGCCGACGTCGACGCCACCGGGCTGCCGGACACGCCGCTGCTGGGTTCGGAGCTGACGCTGACCGCGACCGTGCAACTGGCCGGGTTGCGGCCCGACGAGGTGGACGTGCAAGCAGTGCTGGGACGGGTGGACGGCACCGATTCGTTGCTGGATCCGGTGACCGTGGCCATGGCCCACACCGGTGCCGGCGAGGGTGGCGAGGTGTTCCGCGCCGCGGTCGCGCTGCCGGTCGCCGGTTCGGTGGGGTACACCGTCCGGGTGTTGCCGCGCCACGAACTGCTCGCCGGTGACAACGAACTCGGATTGGTGACGCTGGCGTGAGCGGCCCGTTGACCGTCGCACTCGACGGTGGACCGTACGGCTTGACCGCGGGCCCGGACCAGCGGATGTGGGTCACCCTGGTGCACAGCGGGGAGATCGCGCGAGTCGGTGCCGACGGTGCCTTCGACATCTTCCCGGTGGCGCCGGACGCCAAGCCGTCCAACATCGTCGCCGGCCCGGACGGCGCGCTGTGGTTCACCCGCGCCGGAGACGGACGCATCGGACGGGTCACGGTGGACGGTGAGTTCAGCGACTACGAGTTGGGCGAGGGGAGCATGCCGTTCGGGATCACCAACGGCCCCGACGGTTGTCTCTGGTTCACCGACATGACCTCGGGCACCGTCGGCCGGATCACCACGGACGGAGAGATCTCCGTCGAGCAGGCCGTCGGCGGGATGCCCTCGATGATCGTCGCCGGCCCTGACCGCGCGGTGTGGTTCACGTTGAACCAGGGCAACGCGATCGGCCGGCTGGACCTCGAGGGCGAACTCACGGTCCGCAAGCTGCCCACCCCGAGCGCGGGGCCGGTCGGGATCGCGACCACCCACGACGACGCCGTCTGGTTCACCGAGATCCTCGCCGAGAAGCTGGGCCGCATCCCGATGGACGAGGCCATGCAGGAACTCGACATGCCGGGTAAGCCGCACGCCGTGGTGGCCGACCCGGCCGGCGGTGTCTGGGTCAGCCTGTGGGGCAGCGATCAGTTGGCCCGCGTCGACGCGGACGGCGAGGCCGTCACGTTCGATCTGCCGCCGGGCAGCGAGCCGCACGGGCTGGCGATCGGCCCCGACGGCGCGCTGTGGGTGGCCCTGGAAAGCGGTTTCGTGCTGCGCCTGCCCGACTGAGCGGGAACCACCTGCCCGGGTGTATCTGCGGTGCAGGTAAGTTCCGGAAAGGGGCGTCGCGGGTCGTCGCATCGGGGCGACGGAGTCGGCCGAACGCCCGGGAGGGGCAGCATCGTGATCCTTGGTCGTCGTTTCGCCGCGGGCGTGGCGGGTCTGCTCTTGGTGCTGTCGGCCCCGCCGGCGGGCGCGGATCCCGAACCGGTGACGGAACCCGGCGTCGAGGTCGCGGCCGTCGCTGCGCCGCTCGATCCGGCGGATCCCGCTGCGGCGCCGGTGGATCCGGCCGTGGCGGTGGATCCGGGGGAGGCCGCCCCGCCCGTCGACGAGGCCGTGATCGTCTCCGCGCCGCCGGCGACCTCCGAAGCCCCCGACGGCTGGACGCTGACCGTCGGCGCGACCGATGAGGTCCTGCGCCCCATCGCGCCGCTGACCACCGCGCTGTCGTCGCGCAGCTACGAGGTGGCCGGGGTGTTCAACGGAGCGGTGAGCGGCCCCGGTGATGACGGCGAGGTCCCCGAGGGCGTGCTCGAGGTCGGCTATCACGTGGGCTGCGGCATCGACATGAGTACCTCCAACGGCGTCACGCTCACCGGCAGTGTCGGCATGACGCCGTCGGTCGGTCTGCTGGGCATCGATGCGGCCGGTGTGATCGCCGACGGGATCGCGCCGGTGCTGTCGACGCCGATCAGCGGCGGCATCGCGATCGGCCTCAAGCCGGGCATCATCCACATCGTCCCGGTGACCAAGAAGGAGTACAAGGGCGCCGAACCGTGGGTGTCGATCAACGGCTTCCAGATCAAGATCGACGGCTGCGTGGGTGAATCGTTCATCCGGTCCTACGCGGTGCTGACCCGTTCGACCGATGTCTCCGATGCCATTCAGGCCTACTACGGGACGACGAAGAAGGTCTGACGACCGGCGCGAGGGTGCGCAGAACACGTCAGATTGTCGGCGTGTCGGCCGGGAACACGCCCGCTCGCGCTGAGGTGGTGGCGGGGGTCAGGGGAAGCGCTTGAGGCAGCGGGCCTGATCGCCGAGCACGCCGGTGCGAAACGCGTCGATGCGGGAGAACCCGGCGGGTACCGACTCGCCGTTGACGTCGCTGGCTACCAGGCCGTTGCTCAGCAGACCGGCGACGGCCTCGTCCAGGTCGCCGGCCGTGAGCGCGATGGTGTTGCCGTCGGGGGTGGTGACCCGCTGGGCCAAGATGGTGGTCGCCACCCCGGTCAGGCAGGCGGTGCGCAGCGCGGCCTCGGCGGTGTCGAGCGCCAGGTTGCCGCGGGCGTGCTGCAGGGCCAGCATGTAGCGCGACACCAACACCGAATACGCCGAGTTGTCGCCGGAAAACGGTGCGCCTGGGTCGAATTCGGTGGGGCTGGAGCCCATCTCGGCGAGACCCGCGAGGTCGACGGTGATGGTGTTGGTCGCCGGACAGTACGACGCGGGCGGGCTGGGCCGCGCATCCGGACAGCTCGACGGGTCGGTGTCGAAGCTCAACTCGGGCGGCGCGGACGGCGTGAACTTGGTGTTCAGCGCGTCGATGAACGAGCGTACCGATTCCTCGGTCACCGGCCATTCGCCGGTCTCGCCCTGCTGCAGCGCCACCGGCAGTTCGCCGCGGCGCTGCTTGACCTCCTTGGCGTCGATGGCCGCGCACGCCGCGGCGCCGTCGGTGAAGCCGAACTGGAACGCCGAGATGCGCTCGAACGCCGAACCGTGCTCGTCGATGTCGTCGCTGTAGACGAAGTCGTCCTCGGTGAGCAGCGGATCGCGGAACACGATCATCCCGGCCAGCAGGTTGTTCAGCCCGTCGCCGGTGCTCAGCGTGAACCGGTCGGAGTTGTCCTCGGCCACCCATCGCATGTAGGCGCCGGAGAAACAGTCGGCCTGCTGTTCGGCCACCAACGTCGAGGTGCCGCGCCGGTTCAGCCGGGCCTGCTGCTGCACCGAATGGCCGTACTCGTGGGCCAGCACCATGGTGATCGCCATGTCGCCGTGCGCCTGTCGCAGCGCGGGCAGCAACACGGCGCGGTCCCAGCCGATGGTGTTGTCGATGGGGCAGAAGGCCGCGTTGACCAGGCCGTAGGTCTCCGATCCGCAGAACACGCCGTCGTAATCGTCGGCGTCCCAGGAGATCACCGCGTCGACGGGACGAAAAGTACGGCCCGGGAACGCTGCTGGGAAGGCGCCGTCCCAGAACTGCTCGATGTCGGCGACAGACTGCCCGGCGATCTCGTCGATCTCACCGCCGTCGGACTCGGCGACCGAGCGCCCCTCGCGGTGCACGCTGTCGCGCAGACCCGTCGGCCCGTCGACGGCGCGCATCCCGGCGACCTTGAACGGATCGGCGAACACCGAGACCGGCGCGCCCTGCACGGTGGTGGAACAGGCTGCCAACATCACCGCCGCGGCACCGATCGCAAAACCCAGGCCCCGCCTCGGCATACTGGCGCCACCTCCCGACCCCGAGGAGCCCGCGCCCCCGTTTCGCCAGTCAGACTAACGGCGCGGCGCGCCGACCGGGATCACTTGCCGTCCAATGTCGCGCGCAGACGCGTCAATGCCTGCCGGACCGCGGCCGGATCCGTCGTCGACCAGAACGGCGGCAGCGAGGCCCGCAGATAGCCGGCGTAGCGCGCGGTGGCCATCCTGGAGTCCAGGACCGCCACCACGCCGCGATCGTCGGCCCGGCGCAGCAGTCGCCCGGCGCCCTGGGCCAGCAGCAGCGCCGCGTGCGAGGCCGAGACCGCCATGAACCCGTTGCCGCCGCGCGCGCCGATCGAGCGCTGCCGCGCCGTCAGCAGCGGATCGTCCGGGCGGGGGAACGGGATGCGGTCGATGAGCACCAGCGACAGCGACGGGCCCGGCACGTCGACGCCCTGCCACAGCGACAGCGTCCCGAACAGCGAGGTGGCGTCGTCGGCGGCGAACTGTTCGATGAGCGTCGAGGTGGACTCCTCGCCCTGACAGAGCACCGGGGTGTCCAACCGTTCCCGCATGACCTCCGCGGCGGCCCGGGCCGCGCGCATCGAGGAGAACAGACCCAGGGTGCGGCCGCCGATCGCGGTGATCAATTCCTCGATCTCGCTGAGCTGTTCGCTGGTCCCGGTGCCGTCCCGACCCGGCGGGGGCAGCTTCTTGGCGACATAGAGGATGCCGGCCTTGGCGTGCTGGAAGGGCGATCCGACGTCGATGCCGCGCCACTGCGGAGCGGCCGGCGCCGGGGTGTTGTCGGGTTCCTTGCTGGGGGCGCGGGTCAGGCCCCACGCGGCGGCCATCGAGTCGAAGGTGCCGCCCACGGTCAGCGTCGCCGAAGTCAGCACCGTCGTCGTGGTCGCGAACAGACGCGCGCGCAGCAGGCCCGCCACCGACAGCGGCGCGACGCGCAGCACCGGGCGCACCGAGCCGCGGCTCTCCTCGTGGTCGAGCCAGACCACGTCGGTGCGCTCGGTCAACGGCGGCCCGAACGACTCGAGGATCCGGGCGGCGGTATCGGCGATGTCGCTGAGGCCGGCCACGGCCTCGGCCCGCGCCGCGGCGGCCTGCGGGTCACCCGGGGTGGGGTTGATCGCCGAGCGCGCCGCGTGCGCGGCGTCGCGCAGGCTGGTCAGGTACGTGGCCAGTTCGTCGTCGAGGTGGTCGATGCGGCCGGGCTCGGCGTCGTGGATCGCGGAGGTGAAGGTCGCCGCGGCGGCGTCGAGGCGCGTCACCAGTTCCGGGCCGATCAACCGGCTGCTGCGCCGCTGGGCCACCCCGAGGCTCGCCGGGGTCAGTTCGCCGGTGGCCACCGCGGTCACCCGGTCCACCAACTCGTGCGCCTCGTCGACCACCAGCAGGTCGTGCTCGGGCAGCACCGAGGCATCGGCGATCGCGTCGATGGACAACAGGGCGTGGTTGGTGACGACCACGTCGGCCAAACCCGCCGCGCCGCGGGCCTTTTCGGAGAAGCAGTCGGTGCCGTACGGGCAGCGGGACACCCCGATGCACTCACGCGCGGACACGCTGACCTGGCCCCAGGCCCGTTCGCTGACACCGGGTTTGAGCTCGTCGCGGTCACCGGTCTCGGTCTCCGAGGACCACGCCGTGAGCCGCTGCACCTCCCGGCCCAGCGCGGTGGCCGCGAACGGTTCGAACAGTTCGTCTTGGGCGGCCTCGGCGGCCTCGGAATCGGTGCCACCGCTGTGGATCTTGTTCAGGCACAGGTAGTTTCCGCGGCCCTTGAGCAGCGCGAAGCGCGGCTTGCGGGGCAGCTTCGCGGTGAGCGCCTCGGCCAGGCGGGGCAGGTCGCGGTCCACGAGTTGGCGCTGCAGGGCGATGGTGGCCGTCGAGACGACGACGGCCGCGCGCGACGGGTCGCGGTCGGCCGAGATCGCCGCGGCCAGCGCGGGCACCAGGTAGGCCAGTGACTTGCCGGTGCCGGTGCCGGCCTGCACCGCCAGATGCTCGCCGGTGGCGAACGCGCGCGCCACGGCCTGGGCCATCTCGATCTGTCCGGACCGTTCGGTGCCGCCGAGCGCGGCGACCGCCTCGGCCAGCAGTTCGACGGTGCCGGCCTGTTCGGAGTCGCCGACCGTCATCGGTGCGGGGTCACGGCGCGACCAGCCGGGTCGGAATGGCCGGCTCGCCCCGGGACAGTTTGAGGCCCTCCCACGGCAGGCTGGTCAGCCCCGTCGAGACCAGGGCGCGCGCCGCGGCCAGGCCGCCGTCGTCGACCCGGCGTCCGGCCCGCACCAGCGGCACGCTCAGAGCGCGGCCGCCGTCGGCGTCGGCGGGCGGCCGCCCGGCGGAGAACACGACTTCCTCGGTGATGGTGCCCGACGGTTTGGCCAGCCGCACCGCCTGTTTCGCGCCGCCGTGGGACTGCTTGTGGCTGCTGCGCTTGCTCACCGGCCGGCCGTCGACCTCGACCAGTTTGTAGACCATGTTGGCGGTGGGTGCGCCCGAGCCGGTGACCAGCGAGGTGCCCACGCCGTAGCTGTCGACGGGCTCGGCGCGCAGCGCGGCGATCGCGAACTCGTCGAGATCCCCGGAGACCACGATGCGGGTGCCGGTGGCGCCCAGCTCGTCGAGCTGGCGGCGGACCTGACCGGCCAGCACCCCCAGGTCGCCGGAGTCGATGCGCACCGCGCCCAGGTCAGGGCCCGCCGCGGCGACCGCGTTGGCCACCCCGGCGGTGACGTCGTAGGTGTCGACCAGCAGCGTGGTGCCCACCCCCAGTGCGGCCACCTGCGCGCGGAACGCGGCCGGCTCGTCGGGGCCGTCGGGCCCGGTGTAGAGCATGGTGAAGGCGTGCGCGCTGGTGCCCAGGGCCGGCACGCCGTAGCTGCGGTCGGCCTCCAGGTTGGAGCTGCCGTCGAACCCGGCGATGTAGGCGGCGCGCGCCGCGGCGACCGCGGCCCGCTCGTGGGTGCGTCGCGAACCCATCTCGATCAGCCGCCGTCCCGCCGCGGCGCTGACCATCCGCGCCGCCGCCGAGGCGATCGCGCTGTCGTGGTTGAAGATTGACAGCGACAGCGTCTCCAGCAGCACGCATTCGGCGAAGGTGCCGTGCACGGAGAGCACGGGGGAGTCCGGGAAGTACAGCTCGCCCTCGGCGTAGCCGTCGACGTCGCCGCCGAAGCTGAAGTCGCGCAGGTACTCCAGGGTGGTGTCGTCGCAGAACGCGGCCACCGACTCGAGGGCGGCGTCGTCAAACCTGAACTGGGCCAGGGCATCCAGGAAGCGGCCGGTGCCGGCGACCACGCCGTAGCGTCGTCCGGCCGGCAGGCGGCGGGCGAACAGCTCGAAGCTGGCCCGGCGTTCGGCGGTGCCGTCGCGCAGCGCCGCCGACAGCATGGTCAGCTCGTATTTGTCGGTCAGCAACGCCGGCGTCACCAAGGGAACGTTAGCGGATCGAGGGGCCGGCGGGTGAGGAGCGAGTTTTTCCCGAGATCGTCGCCCGCTATCCTGGGGCCCATGGCTGCGTCAGCACCGACCAAGCCCGGGTCGGTAGGGCAACGGCAGGACGACTCGGTCGAGGCGACCCAGCGTCCGTGGGTGACCATCGTGTGGGACGACCCGGTGAACCTGATGAATTATGTGACCTACATCCTGCAGAAGCTGTTCGGCTATTCCGAACCGCACGCCACCAAGCTGATGTTGCAGGTGCACAACGAGGGCAAGGCCGTGGTGTCCTCGGGCACCCGGGAGTCCATGGAAGTCGACGTCACCAAGCTGCACGCGGCGGGCCTGTGGGCCACCATGCAGCAGGACCGCTGACGGCAGCGCGAGGGTCGGGCGAGTAGCGAGTGCGTAAGTGGAAGCGGGTCGAGGGCCCCGACGGTCCCCGGTTCCGCTCCGCGCTCGCCGCGCACGAGGCGGCGCTGCTGCGCAATCTGGTGACCTCGGTCGTCGGGATGCTCGACGAGCGGCAGGCCGCGGCACCCGCCGACGAACTCGAGGCGATCACCGGCATGCGCACCGGCAACTCCACCCCGCCCGAGGACGCCACCATGGGGCGGTTGCTGCCGGACTTCTTCCGGCCGCAGAACGACCATCCGGCCGGGTCGGCCGCGGCCGAGAGTCTCAACGGCGCGCTGCGCAGCCTGCACGAACCCGAGATCATCGACGCCAAACGCGAAGCGGCGCAATGCATCCTGGACACCTGCCCGGCCGACGGCGGCCGCTTCGAGCTCACCGAGGACCAGGCCAACTCCTGGATTGCGGCGGTCAACGACGTCCGGTTGTCGCTGGGCGCCATGCTCGACATCGGCCCGGACGGACCCGACCGCCTGCCCGCCGACCACCCGCTGTCCGGACACCTGGATGTCTACCAATGGTTGACCGTGCTGCAGGAGTACCTGGTGCTGGCGCTGATGGGGCAGTCCTGATGACGGGGTCGATCACCGACGTCGCGGGGATCCTCGTCGGCCACCATCAGCGCATCGATGACGATGCCGCGCTGGGCTCGGGCTGGGCCTGCGGCACCACCGTGGTGCTCACCCCGCCGGGCACCGTCGGCGCGGTGGACGTGCGCGGCGGCGCGCCGGGGTCCCGCGAGACCGATCTGCTCGATCCTTCCAACAGCGTGCGCTATGTCGACGCCGTGGTCCTGACGGGCGGCAGCGCCTTCGGGCTGGCCGCGGCCGACGGGGTCATGACCTGGCTGGAGGAGAACGACCGCGGGGTCGCGCTGGACGGCGGGCTGGTCCCGATCGTGCCGGCGGCCGTCATCTTCGACCTGCCGGTCGGCGGCTGGAAGTGCCGCCCCGACGCCGAGTTCGGCTACCGCGCCGCGGCCACGGCCGCGACCGGCACCGCGATGGGCAATGTCGGCGCCGGCGTCGGCGCCCGCGCGGGCGTGCTGAAGGGCGGGTTGGGCAGCGCCTCGGTGACGCTGCCCAACGGCGCCACGGTGGGTGCGATCGTCGCGGTCAACAGCGCCGGCAACGTCTTCGACCCGCGCACCGGCCTGCCGTGGATGGCCCACCTCATCGAGGAGTTCGGGTTGCAGCGGCCCGTCGCCGACCAGGTCGAGGCGTTCGCCGAGTTGGTTCGCGAGGGCAGCCCCCTGAACACCACCATCGCGATCGTCGCCACCGACGCCGCGCTCAGCCCGGCCGGCTGCCGGCGGTTGGCCATCGCCGCGCACGACGGGCTGGCGCACACCATCAAGCCGGCGCACACCCCGGTCGACGGCGACACCGTGTTCGCGCTGGCGACCGGGGCGGTGGAGGTGGCGCCGGATCCGGACACCCCGGCGTCGATGTCGCCGGAGACCAAGCTGGTCGCCGACCTCGGCGCGGCCGCCGCCGAGGTCCTGGGCCGGGCGGTGCTGGCCGGCGTGCTGGCCGCCGAATCGCTGGCCGGCGTGCCCGCCTACCGGGAGCTGCTGCCCACGGCGTTCGGTCCGGACGGCCGGTGAGCGCCGTGCTCGTCGGTGCCGCGGTGGCGTCATGGGGCGCCGGTAGCCTATGGACATGACCGCACAGCCGGGTGCCGCGCCGCGGAAACAGCCGGCGTGGAAGGTCGGCGGCGCCACCATCCTCACCTTCGTCGCGCTGCTCTACGTCATCGAGTTGGTCGATCAACTCTTCGGGCATCGCCTCGACCAGAACGGCATCCGCCCGCTCGAGACCGAGGGCCTGTGGGGCATCATCTTTTCCCCGCTGCTGCACGCCAACTGGGGCCATTTGCTGGCCAACACGGTGCCGGCGCTGGTGCTCGGCTTCCTGATGACGCTGGCCGGGATGAGCCGGTTCATCTGGGCCACCGCGATCATCTGGATCCTGGGCGGCTTCGGCACCTGGCTGATCGGCAACATGGGCGGCTGCGCGGGCCTGCCGACCAACCACGTCGGCGCCTCCGGCCTGATCTTCGGGTGGCTGGCCTTCCTGTTGATCTTCGGCTGGTTCAGCCGCAACGTCTGGGAGATCGTCATCGGCATCGTGGTGCTGCTGTTCTACGGCGGCCTGCTGTGGGGCGCGGTGCCGGTGCTCGACCGCTGCGGTGGCGTGTCCTGGCAGGGGCACCTGTGCGGCGCGATCGCCGGCGTCGTCGCCGCCTACCTGCTCTCCGGTCCCGAACGCAACGCCCGGCAGCAGCGCAAGCTGACCAAGACCCGTCCGCAGTACCCGCTGTCATGACCGGCGATGCCATGACCGACGACGCGACGAAACGCATGGCCCCGGTCGGGGTGTTCGACTCCGGCGTGGGCGGCCTGACCGTGGCGCGGGCAATCATCGACCAGTTGCCTGACGAGGACATCATCTACGTCGGGGACACCGGCAACGGCCCGTACGGTCCGTTGCCGCTGGCCGAGGTGCGCTCGCACGCGCTGGCCGTCATGGACGATCTGGTGGACCGCGGGGTCAAGGCCCTGGTGATCGCGTGCAACACCGCGTCGTCGGCCTGCCTGCGGGATGCGCGGGAACGCTACGACGTCCCCGTCGTCGAGGTCATCCTGCCCGCGGTGCGCCGCGCGGTGGCCACCACCCGCAACGGCCGGATCGGGGTGATCGGCACCCAGGCGACGGTGACCTCGCGGGCCTACCAGGACGCGTTCGCCGCGGCCCGCGACACCGAGATCACCGCGGTGGCCTGTCCGCGGTTCGTCGACTTCGTCGAACGCGGGGTGACCAGCGGCCGGCAGGTGCTCGGCCTGGCCGAGGGTTATCTGGCGCCGCTGCAACTGGCCGGCGTCGACACCCTGGTGCTGGGCTGCACCCACTACCCGCTGCTGTCCGGTCTGATCCAGCTGGCCATGGGCGACAACGTCACGCTGGTCTCCAGCGCCGAGGAGACCGCCAAGGACCTGCTGCGCGTCCTGACCGAACAGGACCTGCTGCACCCGCACCCCGAGTCCGGGGCGTCGGCGTCGCGGGTGTTCGAGGCGACGGGTGACCCGGCGGCCTTCACCGCGTTGGCCGCGCGGTTCCTCGGCCCGGTCATCACCGGGGTGGCGCCGGCGCGCCGGCAGGTGGGGAGCCCGCCGTGAGGGGCCGCGCGCAAACTCATGAGGTTTTCGGCGTAGCCAGGACGGGCATGGCAAGCTAGTGACTGTGCGAATCACCGTGCTCGGCTGCTCCGGCAGCGTCAGCGGCCCGGATTCGCCCGCCTCGGGGTACTTGTTGACTGCGCCGGACACGCCGCCACTGGTCATCGACTTCGGCGGCGGGGTGTTGGGGGCGCTGCAACGCTACGCCGACCCTGGCGATGTCACGGTGCTGCTGAGCCACCTGCATGCCGACCACTGTCTGGATCTGCCGGGGCTTTTCGTGTGGCGGCGCTACCACCCGAATCCGCCGCCGGGCAAGGGGTTGATGTACGGGCCCCGCGACACCTGGGCCCGGCTGGCCGCCGCGAGTTCCCCCGAGGGCGGCGAACTCGACGACTTCAAGGACATCTTCGACATCCGGCACTGGACCGATGGCGAGCCCGTGCGGATCGGGAGCCTCGAGGTGCTGCCCCGGTCGGTGTCGCACCCCACCGAGTCCTACGGCATGCGGTTCACCGACCCCTCCGGCGCGGTGCTGGTCTACAGCGGCGACACCGGAATCTGCGGTTCGGTCGTCGAGTTGGCCCGCGACGCCGACGTGTTCCTCTGCGAGGCCTCCTGGACGCACGCGCCCGACAACCGCCCGCCGGATGTGCACCTGTCGGGGACCGAGGCCGGCCAGATCGCGGCGAAGGCAGGCGTCGGCGAGTTGTTGTTGACGCACATTCCGCCGTGGACCTCGCGCGAGGACGTGATCAGCGAAGCGAAGGCCGAGTTCGACGGCCCGGTGCGCGCCGTCGTCTGCGGCGAGAGCTTCGACGTCCGCCGGGCCCGCTGACCGACCCGATAGGGTTACCGGGTGTCTCCACGTGAAGACGGTCGCGCCGATGACGAGCTGCGACCGGTAACCATCACCCGCGGCTTCACCTCGCATCCGGCCGGATCGGTGTTGGTCGAGTTCGGCCAGACCCGCGTCATGTGCACGGCCTCGGTCACCCAGGGGGTCCCGCGCTGGCGCAAGGGCTCCGGGCTGGGCTGGCTCACCGCCGAGTACGCGATGCTGCCGGCGGCCACACACAGCCGGTCGGACCGCGAATCGGTCAAGGGCCGGGTCGGCGGCCGCACCCAGGAGATCAGCCGGTTGGTGGGTCGCTCGCTGCGCGCCTGCATCGACCTGCGGGCGCTGGGGGAGAACACCATCGCCATCGACTGCGACGTGCTGCAGGCCGACGGCGGCACCCGGACCGCGGCCATCACCGGCGCCTACGTGGCTCTCGCCGACGCCGTGACCTACCTGGGGGCGGGCGGTCAGCTGTCGGATCCGCGGCCGCTGTCGTGCGCCATCGCCGCGGTCAGCGTCGGCGTGGTCGACGGCCGTGTGCGCGTGGACCTGCCCTACGAGGAGGACGCGCGCGCCGAGGTCGACATGAACGTCGTGGCCACCGACACCGGCACGCTGGTCGAAATCCAGGGCACCGGCGAGGGGGCGACGTTCCCGCGGTCCACCCTGGACAAGATGTTGGATCTGGCGATGGCCTCCTGCGAGCAGCTCTTCGCGCTGCAGGCGGCGGCCCTCGAGGCGCCCTATCCGGGCGAGCTGCCCGAGGGGCCCGCGCCGAAGAAGGCGTTCGGGAGCTAGCCGCGCCCATGGCCCGGATCCTGGTCGCCAGCCGCAACGTGAAGAAGCTGGCCGAGCTGCGTCGGGTGCTCGACGGTGCCGGCGTGTCCGGGCTGGAGTTGCTCTCGCTGGCCGATGTGCCGTCCTACGACGAGGCCCCCGAAACCGGGGCGACGTTCGAGGAAAACGCGTTGGCCAAGGCCCGCGACGGCTTCGCGGCAACCGGAATCCCGTGTGTGGCAGACGATTCCGGGTTGTCCGTGGCGGCGTTGAACGGCATGCCGGGGGTGCTCTCGGCCCGCTGGTCCGGCGTTCACGGCGACGACGAGGCCAACTACCGGCTGCTGCTCGCGCAGCTGGCCGATGTTCCCGACGAGCGCCGCGGTGCCGCGTTCGTGTCGGCGTGCGCGCTGGTCGGCGGCGCCGGCGAGACGGTGGTGCGCGGCGAGTGGCCGGGGGCCATCGCGCGGGCGCCGCGCGGTGCCGGCGGCTTCGGCTACGACCCGATCTTCATCCCGGAGGGATCCTCCCGGTCGGCCGCCGAGCTGAGCCCCGCCGAGAAGGATGCGGCGTCGCACCGCGGTCGGGCGCTAACGCTGCTGGTGCCCGCGCTGCGCGCTCTGGCCTGAGTCAGCCGACGCAGCAGCCAGGACAGCGGGACGCTGAGGGCCAGCGTGGTGAGCATCAGCCCGAGCATCGAGCCGGTGAACAGCGGCCAGTCCAGCACCAGGTGCATGGCGATCGCCATCACCGCGACGTGCACCAGGAAAATCTCGTAGGAGATCTCGCCGAGCCACACCAGCGGCCGGCTGCTCAGCACGCGGGTGAACCAGCCACGGTCGCCGAGCACCAGCGGTGCCAGCAGCAGCAGCGCGACCGCCGCGTACAGCACGGCCTTGGCCAGCGGTTGGGAGAGCTGCTGTTCGGTCAGGGCGGTGCCACCCGCGATCGGCGTGGACACCAGCAGGAAGGCCAGCACCGCCAGCGGCAGCGTGGTCGCCGCGCGCACCCGCACACCCATCGCGTGCAGCACGGCCAGCATCATGCCGCCGGCGAACGGGGCCAGGTGCGCGGGCAGCCACATGCCCGCCGAGTTCGGCAACCAGTCGCCGCCGTAATGCGCGATCAGCCACAGCGGCCCCACCGCGGCGAGCGCGCCAAGGCCGGCCAGCAGCAGGCCGGGGCGCCACCGACCGCCGCACAACACGGTCAGCAGCAGATAGGCCAACGCCGGCAGCACCGCGTAGAACGACACCTCCACGGCCAGGCTCCACATCTGCGACAGCCCCGGATGCAGCAGCGTGATCAGGAAGTCGTCGGTGTAGATCTGGGTCAACGTCAGGTACCGCAGCAACCCGGACCAGCTCTGGCCGGGGTTCGGGCCGGGCGTGAACACCGTGTAGACGGCGAACACCGCGAGCACCGTGACGACGTAGGCGGGCAGGATCCGTCGCACCCGGCTCCGGGTGTAGCGACGCAGCCGGGGTTGCTCGGCACGCTCGTCGAGGGCGTGCCGAACCCAGGGGCGAAACAGCAGGAATCCGGAGAGCGCGAAGAAGATCGGGACGCCGACCTCGAGGCGAGCGTAGACGTTGCCGAGGAAGGTGTCGGTGAGGCCGCCGGTGGCGAACGCGGCGTGGGTGGCGACGACCAGCAGGGCGGCCACCGCGCGCAGTCCGGTCAGCGCATCCAGGTGTGCGCTCAGCCGCTGCGGGGCACGCCGCGGCGCACCAGCGGGGTTGCTGGTGCGCGCGGATCTGGACGGGCCGGCCAACACCGCATCGAGTGTAGCCACAATTTGAATAGATGACCTAAGTGTGTAATCTGTGCCGTCATGCGCCGGTACCGAAATTCTCCCCGTGCCGAGCATCCGAGTGTCCTGATCTTCATGCTGTGCGCCGCCGGCGTGAGCGTCTCGCTGATGCAGACCCTGATCATCCCGGTCCTGCCGGAGTTGCCGATGCTGCTGAACACCAGCGCCGCCAACACGTCCTGGGCGATCACCGCGACGCTGCTGACCGCGGCGGTGGCCACCCCGGTGTTCGGCCGCCTCGGCGACATGTACGGACCCAAGCGCGTCCTGATCGCCTGCGCGCTGTGCCTCATCGCGGGATCGTTGCTGGCTGCCGTCACCACCTCGCTGCTGCCCCTGATCATCGGGCGCGGCCTGCAGGGCTTCGGCATGCCGATCATCCCGCTGGGCATCAGCGTGCTGCGCTCCTGCGTCCCGCCCGAGAAGGTCGGCGCCGCAATGGGAATGATGAGCGCCTCGCTGGGTGTCGGTGGCGCGTTGGGTCTCCCGATGGCCGCGGCGATCGCGCAGTACTGGGACTGGCACGTGCTGTTCTGGTTCGCCACCGGCCTCGGGGTGGGCGCGCTGCTGCTGTTCGTCTTCCTGGTACCGCGGCTGCCGGCCCGCTCCGCCGACCGCTTCGACCCGCTGGGCACGGTCCTGCTCGCGGCCGGCCTGGTGACGCTGCTGCTGCCGATCTCCAAGGGTGCGATCTGGGGTTGGACCTCGACGGTGACGCTGGCGCTGTTCGGGTCCTCGGTGGTGATCTTCGCCATCTTCGCGTGGTGTCAGCTGCGGATGTCCTCGCCGATCGTCGATCTGCGCACCACCCTGCGGCGTCCCGTGCTCACCACCAATCTGGCCTCGATCGGCGTCGGCATGTCGCTGTTCGGGATGTCGCTGATCGCCCCGCAGATCCTGGAACTGCCGAGCGCGACGGGCTACGGCCTGGGGCAGACGATGCTGCAGACCGGCCTGTGGATGGCACCCGGCGGCGTGGCGATGATGCTCACCTCGCCGGTCGCGGCCCGCGTCGCCGCCCGCCGCGGTCCGAAGTTCACCCTGGTGGTGGGCTGCGTGATCATCGCCGGCGCCTACCTGGCCGGGCTGCAACTCCTCAGCAGCCCGCCGCGGCTGGTGGTGTTCAGCGTGCTGATCAGCATCGGCGTCGGCTTCGCGTTCTCCTCGATGCCCGCGCTCATCAACGCCGCGGTCCCGATGTCGGAGACCGCCGCGGCCAACGGCATCAACTCGTTGGCGCGGGCGTTGGGCACCTCGATCTCCAGCGCGGTGATCGGGGCCGTGCTCTCGGGGATGACGATGACCTTCGCCGGTCACGAGGTGCCGACGCTGGCCGCCTTCCGTACCGCGCTCATCGCCGCGGCCTGCGCGGCCGCCCTGGCGGCGCTGCTGGCGCTGTTGATTCCCAAGCCGACGATCGGTGCGGCCGAGCAGGATTCCGAGGAAGAGCTGGTGCCCAGCGGCGCGGCGCGGGCCTAGGGTTCGCTGCTCTCCACGCGGCTCCTCGACCGAAACGCGTCACCTGGGAGTGACAGTCATGCACAGCTGGGGCGTGCCCGTCGGTTGGCCTGTGGATATCCGTCACCTGAGGGTGACGCCATTCGATCGAGAGGCCGTCCGGAGACAGCCGCCGCTACCCAGGGCGGAGCTGGTCCACGGTTAATAAGCCTCGCTCAGGGGCTCACCAGAGGCTCAGAGGCCGAACTGGGCCTTGAGCTTCTTGGTCTGGAAGTGCTCGACGATGATGCCGACCAGCGGCACGGTGCCGGCGAGCAGGATGCCGATCGTCTTGCCGATCGGCCAGCGCACCTTGACCGCCAGGTTCGCGGTGCACAGCAGGTAGATGAAGTAGACCCAGCCGTGGATGGGCGCGATCAGATCCATCCAGCCGGGCAGATCCTCCACCCGCAGCACGTATTTCACGATCATCTCGTAGGTCAGGGCGATTAGCCAGATGCCCGTCGCCCACGCCAGGATGCGGTAGCCCTTCAGCGCCTTGGCGATCGTCTCGAGCGGCGCGGCGCCGGCGGGGATCGACGGCGTTTCGGAGGCGGTCATGCGGTGGTCCTGTCCTGTCTGTCGTCGTCGTCGTCGAGTTCGCCATCGTGGTGGGCCAATTCGGCCAGATAGGCGTTGTATTCACGCAACACGGGATCGTCTATGTCACGCGGGTCGGCCGTGGGTCGCTGCGGCAGCAGGTCCGCCGGGATCTCCGTGGGCGCGGCCTGATCGTCGGGCTGCGGCGGGGCCTCCTCGAGGCGGATGAACTTGCGGTAGGCGATGACGCAGAATGCCGCGAAGAACGGCCACTGCATGGCGTAACCGAGGTTCTGGAAGGTGCCCGAGGTGGACTCGTAACGGGTCCACTGCCACCAGGACAACGCCAGGCAGGCGCCGGCGGCGACGGCGACCAGCGCGATCAGCGCCCATCTCCGACGCCGTGTAGTGGACATACCTCGAAGGTACCGCCTAGCAGGGCCTAGCCAGGAATCGAGGCGGTGCTGACGGTACGATCAGCGCCACGCGGACGTGATGAAATTGGCAAACATGCCGGCTTTAGGTGCCGGTGCTCGAAAGAGTTTGTGGGTTCGAGTCCCACCGTCCGCACTCGCGCGTCAGATCATTTCCTTCTTGGTCAGCCAGCGCATGATCGGCCAGCCCGCGAACACCGGCAACCAGCAGGTCAGGATGCGGTAGAGCAGCACCGCCGGGACCGCCACGCCCGCGGGCACGCCGAAGGCGGCCAGCCCGCCGATCAGGGCCGCCTCCACGGCCCCGACGCCGCCCGGGGTGGGCGCCGCCGACGCCAACGTCCCGCCGATCATCGTCACCACCGTGATGGTGACGAAGGAGACGTTGCCGCCGAAGGCCTCGACGCTGGCCCACAGCGCCAGCGCCGAACCGAGAGTCGTTCCCGCACAACCCAGCACGATCAGCCCGAAGCGCTTGGGCTCCTTGGCCAGTTCGATCAGGTCGGCGCCGACCTCCTTGAGCTTGGGGCCCAGCGACGTGCCCAGCCAGCGGCGCAGCTTGGGTACCACCAGGAACCCGCCCACCAGACCCAGCGCCAGGCCCGCGATCAGGTACAACACCGGGGCCGACGGCACGAAGTGCGACAGGTCGGCCGTCGCGCCCGCCACCGCGCTGAACAGGATCAGCAGCGACACGTGCACAATCACCTGCACCGACTGCTGCAACGCGACGGCCGTGGTCGCGCGAACCCCGCCGAGACCGCCCTTCTGCAGGAAGCGGGTCGACAGCGCCAGCCCGCCCACGCCCGCCGGGGTGGTGGTGGCGGCGAACGTGTTGGCCACCTGCATGATCGTCAGGTTGCGGTAGCTGACCGCGCCGTCGGCGCAGGCCCACAGCGCCGCGGCGGCGCCGAGATAGCGCAGCGCCGACACCGCGAGCCCCAGCAGCGCCCAGGACCAGTCGGCGGTGCGCAGCTCGGAGAAGAAGGTCGGCACGGTGCTGATGAACGGGTAGGCCACGTAGACCAGCGCGACCAACAACACCAGCTGGATGGCCTGGCTGCGGGTGAAGCGGGTGATGGTCTCGGGCTGGATCTGGTCGGCACCGGTCTGCCGCTTGACCTCGTCGCGCGCGGCGGCCAGCACGTCGCCCGGCTCCTCGAACGTGTCGCGCAGCCGGGCGGGCATCGCCGCCTTGGTCAGCCGGCGCGACGCCGTCAGCACCGCGTCCTTGCCGAACACCTCGATCGCGGCCGCCACGGCGGGTTCGGCGCCGTAGAGGCAGGTGGTTGTCGCCAGCAGCTGGGCGATGTCGGCCTGCAGTTGCACGTCGGTGGCGCCGTACTCGGAGTGCGCGAAGCCGCCGAAGGACACCGCGCCGTCCTCGACGGTGATCTCCTTGCTGCGCAGGTCGCCGTGGGCGATCTGATTGCGGTGCAGCACCGCAAGCGCCTCCCACACCTGTAGGACCGGAGTCTCGTCGACGACGTCGTGCAGCGCCGTCCCGCGCGCGGGGGTGCGGGCGAACATCGTCCAGCCGCGGTCCAGCGGGGCCACCGACATCTCGGTGGTGTTGGCCACCCCGAGGTCGCCGATCGCGATGGTCATCAGACCGCGGTGCTCGACGGCGCGGCGCATCGAGGGCTGCAGGGGAGCGGTCTCGCTGGTGCGCAGGCGCACCTTGCGCCAGAACTGCCGCAGCGCGCCGCCGCTGCGTTGGTTCGGGCCGTACAGCTCGACCAGCACGGTCGAAGCCGGTTCGACCGACAACGCCGAGAGCACCAGCGGTCCCGGGCCCGCCGGGCGCACGACCGTCAGCGCCGAGGTGGTGAACCCCCGTCGGGCCAGCGCGCGCACCGCGTCGTCGAGCGGGACCTCGAGGGCGGGCGTGCCGACCACCAGCACCACCAACGCGCCGACGAACCAGCCGACCGCCAGACCCAGCAGCGAGCGGGCCGGGACCACGGCGCTGACCACCAGGTGGATCGGGACGAACGCCAGCAGCAGGGTCCACCACCAGCGGCGCCACCGCGCCGGCAGCCCGGGGCCGGACACGGTGAGCATCGCGGCCAGCATGGCGATCCAGCGCGGATCGTCGAGGAACTGCGACAGCACGGTGTCGAGCCGGTCGGTCAGATCGAAATGCCAGGTGGGCGCGGCGATGCCGTTGCCGCTGATGGACAGCGCGAGCCCGGCGATCAGACCGGCGGCGACGTAGGCGCCCAGCAGTTTCCACTGCTGCGCGGCGATCAGCCCGATCAGTATGACGAACGGCAGCGCGAGGATCGCGATGCCGTAGGCCAGATAGACCAGGTTGGACTGGGTGGGGGTCAGCACGCCGACGATCTCGGAGATCGACTTCTCCAGCGATTCCCACTCGTAGCGGGTGATCAGCGAGCTGGTGATCACGATCGCCAGGAAGACGGTGGCCAGGATCAGCCGGATGATGTCGTTGGTGCGCCTGCCCAACGGTTGCAGCAGGCGGCCCGAAACGGTGATCTCGCGCCCGTCAACCCGCATGTCTGCAGGATCCTACGGTGCCGTGGCGCCGGTGCCGCGCAAGCGGGTTTGAGTCGCGCCTCGGGTGGGAATCATGCTCGGGCCAGACTTGCCTCGGGAACGGCCCGGTCCCTGGATAAGGGACCGGGCCGTTCGATGTTCGTCGTTCGATGTGCGGGGCCCGGGCGGCCGCGGTGAACCCGGCGCCGATCAGCGCGGCTCCTCGTCGACGACGGAGGCGGCGATCACCCGCTCCACCTCGGTCGGCGCGGGGATCGCGGGCCCGTCGGTGACCTCGGCGCCCACCAGGACGTCCAGCAGTCCGTCGGCCAGATCGAGCACCCCCTCGGTGGCGTTGGGCATGGCCGCCGAATCCGCCATGGTCAGCTGGATCGACACCAGACCGTGCAGGCTGGTCCACAGCGTGTGGGCGCACTGGTGCAGCGGCAGGCCGAGCCGATGGCCGGCCGCCGCGCACTCGCGCAGCACGCGCCGCAGCGGGCCGGTCACCTGGCGGGCCGGGTGGTGGCCCAGTTGGCTGGGATCGCCGACGGGCTGCCGCACCTGGTACATCAGCCGGTATCGGCCGGGGTTGTCCAGCGCGAAGCGGCAGTAGGCGTGTAACTGGGCGCGAAGGCGTTCCCGCGGGCTCGCCGGGTCGCCGGCGGACTCGGCCGCGCGCATGGTGTCGGCCAGTTCGGTGTACTTGTCGGCCAGCGCGGCCCAGACGAGTTCGGATTTGTCGGCGAAGTGCAGATAGATGCTCGGTGCGGCCACGCCGACCTCCCGGGCCACCGCGCGCATGGTCAGCTTCTCGTCGCTGCCCCATTCGTCGAGCAGTCGGTTGACGGCGGCCAGGATCTCGTCGCGCAGTTGGTCGCCGTGGCCGCGGCGGCTGCGGGGCCGGCTCGTGCGTCGGGTTGGTGCGTCGCGCTGCACAGTTCACCTCCGGATGTGCGAGGAATCACCAGGCCAACGGTCCCTTTTGGGTCGGTAGTCCGGCTAAGCTTCAGTTAACTGAACATTGTTAGTTTATGTGATGGAGGTCGCAATGACTGCATACCCCGAGGAATTGGTGTCGAGCTTCGGCATCGACGAGGACGCCTTCGAGCGCTCGGCGCGCACCGGCGGCGGGATCGCCCCGCGCGCCGGCGTGATCGGCCTGGGCATGATCGGCGGCGGGGTGGCGGTCAGCCTGGAGGCCCGCGGGCGCATCCCGGTGGTCTACGACATCCGCGCCGAGGCGGCCGAGGAGTTGGGTCTGGCGCTCGCGGCGCCGACGCCGGCCGAGGTCGCCTCGGTCAGCGACGTCGTGCTGATCGCCGTCGTCGACGCCGCCCAGGTGCGCGAGGTGCTGCGCGGCACCGACGGTGTGCTCGCCGGCGCGCGACCGGGCCTGGTCGTCGCGCTGCTGTCGACACTGGCGGTGCCCGAGGTGCTCGACATCGCCGAGGAGTGCCGCCCCTACGGCGTGACCGTGCTGGACTGCGGCGTGACGCCCGGCGACCAGGCCGCCCACAACGGCATGGTCGCCATGGTCGGCGGCGACGACGACAGCGTGCGCCGGGCCATGCCGGTGCTGGCCGACTTCGCCAAGAAGGTCGTGCACTGCGGCCCGCTGGGCGCGGGCATGGCCACCAAGATCGCGCGCAACGTCCTGACCTACGGCTCCTGGCGCGCCGCGCACGAGGCCGCTGCGTTGGCCGAGGCCGCCGGGGTGGATCCGCGGGTGCTCATCGACGTGGTCGAAGAGGCCGACCCGACCGGCGCGACGACCTTCGCGTGGCTGCGCAACCGGGTGGATTCCCCGGAACTCGCCGCCGAGGCGGGCCCGCAGGTGCTGCGCCTGATGGACAAGGACCTGTCGGCGGCCCAGAGCCTGGCCGCCCAACGCGGCGTCGAGGTGCCCATGGTGGAGGTGGCGCGCGATCAGGCCGCCGACACGCTCGGCATCGTCGAGGACCGGCCGTCGGACGACCGCACCGAGCGCGGGTTGGCAACCATGGACAAAGTCTACGGCACCGGGCTGGCCGCCCACATGCCCGAGGAGCGCAGCCCTGCGCTGGCCATGACCGTGGATCACCTCTTCGGCGAGGTCTGGGCGCGCCCGGGCCTGTCGCTGCGCGACCGGCGGCTGGTGGTGCTCGGCGCCACGGCCATGCTGGGCCGGGCCGACCTGATCGAGGTGCAGGTGCGCGGCGCGCTGATCAACGGCGAGCTCACCGAGGACGAACTGGAAGAGATCGTCCTGCAGCTGCACTACTACGCCGGCTGGGGCAACGGCACCGCGGTGCAGGCCGGCGTCGACGCGGCGCTGCAGAGTTGGCAGGGCGGCTTCGTCGCGCCCACCGACGGTCAGTGAACTGACGGTCAGTGATCGACGGGCTGGTACATCGCGGTGGGGGTGCTGCGTCCGCGTAGCACCTCGTCGCCGACGTGCTCCCAGCGTCGGCGCTCGGCAGTGTCGCCGGCGTCGAGCACGGCGGCCGAGCACAGCACCCGCGCCGGGCTGATCTTGGCGCGGTCGGCCAGCCGGGCGGCCTCGTTCACCGGGTCGCCGATGACGGTGTACTCGAACCGGAATTCCGCGCCGACGAACCCGGCGAAGACCCGGCCCGCCGAGACGCCGATGCCGAAATCCAGTTGCCGGCCGTGCAGGCGGGCGGCCAGGTCGCGCGCGGTGGCCGCGGCGTCGGTGGCCGGGTCCGCGGCGGGCGCGGGCGCGCCGAACACCACCAGCGCCGCGTCGCCCTGGAACTTGTTGATGAAGCCGCGGCGCTGATCGACGACGGCGACGATGGCCCGGTAGAAGTGGTCGAGGACATCAGCCACCTCGGCGGGATCGCGGTTGGCGGCGAACTGCGTGAACCCGGTCAGGTCGACGAACAGCACCGACACCTCGCGCACATCGCGATACAGCGCCTCGTTCTGCTCCACGAGCACCTGCACCACATCGTCGCCGACGTGGCGGCCGAACAGATCCCGCAGCCGGTCGCGCTCGCGCAGCCCGGCCACCATCCGGTTGAACCCGCTCTGCAGCAGGCCGATCTCGGAGCGCTCGTAGACATCGACGCGGCGGCGGATGTCGCCGCGCTCGACGTCGGCCATGGCCTCGACGACCTCGCGCACCGGATCCGAGATCGACCGGGAGACCAGCACCATGCCGCGCAGCCCCCACACCACGGCCACCGCGCACAGCACCAGCACCGGGATCTCGACCGACGAACTCTGGTCGATGATCCAGCCGTGCGAGCGGATCAGGATCAGCAGCGCCACCCCGACGCTGGGCAGCGCGCAGCACAACACCCACATCATCAGCAGCCGGGCGATGACGCCCGGCGCATTGTCCGCGGTGTCCAGCCGCACCCCGTAGGGATCCGCGGCGGCGCTGAGCGGATGCAGCGTCCGGATGGTGAGCAGCAGCGCGGTGCACACCGCGGCGGTCGCGCCGAAGAAGACCGCGGGACCCACCAGCACCGTCACGGTGAACGCGTCGTGGAGGTTGGCCAGCACCACGGCCACCCCGCTGGCCGCCCAGGTCCCCGCCAACAGCATCGAGCCGCGGTGCGCGATGCGCAGTGCGGTCTGCCGCTGGTCCGGCGTCGGGGTGGCCCCGGCGACGTACCAGCGCAGGCTCGGCAACACGTTGAGCAGGCTGCCGACGGCGACCACGATCAGGGCCACCACGGCCAGCGCGATGATCAGGCCGTTGTTCGCCTCGGTGAAGGGCGCCTGGTTCTCGTTGAGCGTCTCGCGGCGCAGGGCGGTCATCACCAGCACCACCTCGGTGACCGCGAGCAGGTGCGCCAGCGTGACGCCGGCGGCGTAGCGCAACGCGAGTTCGGTCGCGCTCGCCGGCGGCTCAGTCTTCGTCGTCACGCTCCCACCCGGTCATTCGTCGAAGATTATCCTCCGCGCCGGCGACGACGGGGGTGCACGCGATAACCGGTGTTACCTTACGTCGCCGACGGGACGGCGACGGACGCTCTCCAAAAAAGAGAGTCAGATTTTCACTGCTTGGGCTCGGCGGCGTCCAGAAACAGATCGGGGATGGGGTTGTCGCCGCCGCCGTAGCGGGACAGGTCGGTGACGCCGGCCTCGGTGAGCACCTCGGCGTCGATGAAGCAGCCGGCGGTCACGTCGGCGGCCGGCCGGGACAGGATCGCGACGGCGGCGTCGCCCATGATCTCCGGGCTGCGCGAGGAGGCCGCGAGTTCGGTGCCGGCGGCCAGCGAGGTGACCGCCGCGGTGGCGATGTAGGTCTCGGGCCACAAGCAGCTGAAGCCGATGCCGGCGCTGTCCTCGGTGGCACGGAACTCCTCGGCCCAGCCCAGCGACAGCAGTGTCATGCCGTACTTGGACAGCGTGTAGGACGGATGCACGCCCAGCCAGTACGGGCTCATGTTCAGCGGCGGGGCGATGGTGAGCACGTGCGGATCGGTCGACTTGCGCAGATGCGGGACGCACGCCTTGGTCAGCAGGAACGTGCCGCGGACGTTGATGTCCATCATCAGGTCGAACTTCTTGGCCGACAGTTTCTCGGTGGGGTCGGTGGAGATCGCGCTGGCATTGTTCACGCAGATGTCGACGCCGCCGAAGTGCTCGACCGCGGTGTCGACCACCCGCTGTACGTCCTCTTCCTTGCGCACGTCGCCGATGACGGGGACGGCCTTGCCGCCGGCGGCCTCGATCTCCTCGGCCGCGGTGTAGATGGTGCCGGCCAGCTTCGGATGCGGTTCGGCGGTCTTGGCCAACAGCACCACGTTGGCGCCCTGGCGGGCCGCGGCGACCGCGATTGCCAGGCCGATCCCGCGGCTGGCGCCGGATACGACGAGGGTCCGGTCGCGCAGCGCGGCGGCGTTGGAACTGTCGGTCATGTCTCTCCCTTGGTCATTTGCACCGTACGATATTGGCATTCTCTTTTTTTGGAAGTACGTTATCCAAGCCTGATCAATAATCTATCCACGACTGGAGCGCGATGGATTACACAGCCTCGACCTCGTCCGGGATCCCGGTGGATCCGGTCTACGGTCCTCCCGACCCGCCGGTCGATCCGCCCGCGCCGGGCGAGTACCCCTTCACCCGGGGCAACTTCGCGTCCGGATACCGCGGCCGACTGTGGACGTTCCGGCAGTACTCCGGCTTCGGCACCGCCGAGGAATCCAACCGGCGGTACCGCTACCTGCTCGACCAGGGCGGCACCGGGCTGTCCGTCGCGCTCGACCTGCCCACCCAGTGCGGTTACGACTCGGATGACGCCGAGTACGGCGAGGAGGTCGGCCGCGTCGGTGTCGCGGTCGACACGCTGGCCGACGCCGAGGTGCTCTTCGACGGCATCCCGCTGGACAAGATCAGCACCAGCTTCACCATCAACGGCACCGCGGCCATCCTGCTGGCGTTCTACGTCGCGGCGGCCGAGAAGTCCGGGGTGCCCCGGGAGAAGCTGACGGGCACCATCCAGAACGACATCCTCAAGGAGTACGCGTCCCGCGGCACCTGGATCTGGCCGCCGGAGCCGTCGCTGCGCCTGATCGCCGACACCATCGAGTTCTGCGCCGCCGAAGTCCCGCGGTTCAACGCGATCTCGGTGGCCGGGGCGCACTTCCGCGACGCCGGCGCCAACGCCGTGCAGGAGATGGCCTTCACCCTGGCCGACGGCGTGACCTACTGCGACACCGTCATCGAGCGCGGCCGGATGACCATCGACAAGTTCGCGCCGCAGATCTCGTTCTTCTTCTACACCCACGGCGACTTCTTCGAGGAGATCGCCAAGTACCGCGCGGGCCGGCGGCGCTGGGCCACGATCGTGCGGGAACGCTACGGCGCCGGCAGCGACAAGGCGTCGATGTTCCGGTTCGGCTGCGTCTCCGGCGGTGCCTCGCTGTATGCGCCGCAGGCCCAGAACAACCTGGTGCGGGTGGCGTACGAGGCCATGGCCTCGGTGCTCGGCGGCGTGCAGTCGATGTTCACCGCGGCGTGGGACGAGCCGTTCGCGCTGCCCAGCGAGGAGTCGGCGACGCTGGCCCTGCGCACCCAGCAGATCCTGGCGTATGAGACCGGCGTGACGCGGGTCGCCGATCCGCTGGGCGGGTCGTATTTCGTCGAGGCGCTGACCGACGCCACCGAGGAGAAGATCATCGAGATCATGGCCGATCTCGAGAACCACGGCGGCATGGTGCGGGCCATCGAGGACGGCTACCTGCAGGGGCTGATCGCCGACGAGGCCTACAAGGTCCACCAGGAGGTCGAGTCCGGCGTGCGACCCGTCGTCGGGGTCAACAAGTTCGTCTCCGACGAGCCGCCACCGGACATCTCCACCTACGAACTCGACGCCGAGGGCCGCGAACTGCAGCTCAAGCGGCTGGCCCGGGTCAAGGCCGAGCGCGACAGCGACGACGTGGCGGCCAAGCTGGCGGCACTGTCGCGGTCCGCCGAGGGGACCGACAACCTGATGCATGCCCTGATCGATTGCGCCAACGCCTACTGCACCGTCGGGGAGATGGTGTCGGCGCTGAAGGCGGTCTGGGGCGAATTCCAACAACCGGTGGTGTTCTAGATGACTGACGTTGCAGACAATCCGGCGCGGATCCTCGTCGCCAAGCCCGGCCTCGACGGCCACGACCGCGGCGCCAAGATCGTCGCGCGCACGCTGCGGGACGCGGGATTCGAGGTGATCTACACCGGGATCCGGCAGCGCATCGAGGACATCGTGTCCATCGCCGTGCAGGAAGACGTTGCGGTGGTGGGTCTTTCGATCCTCTCCGGTGCCCACGTGGCGCTGACCGCGCGGGTGGTCGAGGCGCTGCGCGAGGCCGACGCCGGTGACATCGCCGTCGTCGTCGGCGGCACCATCCCGCAGGGCGACGTGCAGAAGGTGCTCGACGCCGGGGCCGCGGCGGTGTTCCCGACCGGCACCGCGCTCGATGTTCTCGTCCGTGATGTCCGCGCGCTGACCGGTGCGCCGGTCGCGACCGAGGGGAGTGCAAGCTGATGCGACTTGGTGTGATGATCGGGGCCGAGCGCGGCGACATGTCCCGCAAGGTCAAGAAGTTGATCGCCGACATCGAGTGGGCCGACTCGGCGGGGCTGGCCACCGCGTGGATGCCGCAGGTGCCCGACGACTTCGACCTGTTGAGCATGGTCGCGCTGATGGCCTCGCACAGCACCCGCATCGAACTCGGCACCGCGGTGGTGCCGCTGCAGGCCCAGCATCCGATTGCCCTTGCCCGCCAAGCGCTCTCGGTGCACGCGATCTCCGGTGGCCGGCTCGCGCTGGGGGTGGGGCCGTCGCACCACTGGATCATCCGCGACATGCTCGGCCTGCCCTACGACAAGCCGGCCGCCTACACCCGCGACTACCTGCAGGTGCTCAACGCGGCGCTGAGCGGGCCCGGCCCGGTGGACGTCGAGAACGACCACTTCACCGTGCACAACCCGACCGCGCTGGCCGCCGAGACCCCGATGCCGGTGCTGGTCGCCGCGCTGGGGCCGGTGATGCTGCAGATCGCCGGCGAGCACGCCGACGGCACCTCGCTGTGGATGGCCGACGAGAAGGCCATCGGGGAGCACATCGCCCCGAAAATCAACAAGGCCGCCGCCGAGGCCGGCAAGCCCGCGCCGCGGATCGTCGCCGGCATCCCGGTCACGCTGTGCGCCAACTCCGAGATCGAGGAGGCCAAGGCGCGCGCCGACCGGATCCTGGCCGAGGCCGAGACGTCGCCGAACTATCAGCGTCTGCTCGACCGCGGTGACGCGCGCACCGTGGGGGACCTCTGCGCGGCCGGTGACGAGGAGTCGATCCTCAAGCGGTTCAAGGCGTTTGCCGATGCCGGCGTGACCGACCTGTCGGTGCGGCTGCTGCCGATCGGGGACAACCGCGACGAGCTGGTCGCCTCGAAGTACCGCACCCGCGAGGTGATCGCCGAGCTCGCCAAGCAGGTGTCGTGAGTTCGGGCCCGCTGGCCGGGATCCGGGTGCTCGAGGTCGGCACCATGCTGGCCGGGCCGTACGCGACGATGATGCTCGCGGACCTCGGCGCCGAGGTCATCAAGATCGAGCCGCCGACCGGAGACATCTCCCGGCAGGTCAGCGACAGCTACTTCGCGAGCCTCAACCGCGGCAAGCGCAGCGTCTGCCTGGAACTGGGCACCGAAGAAGGGCAGCGCCGGCTCGGCGAGCTGGTGGCCGAATCCCATGCGCTGCTGGTGAATCTGAAGCCGTCGGCGATCCTCAAGCTCGGGCTGACCTACGAGGCCCTGCGGCGGCACAACGACAAGATCGTCTGCGTCGCGCTCACCGGTTTCGGGCTCTACGGCGGCGACGACCCGGCGTTCGACTACGTGGTGCAGGCCGCCACCGGGATCGCGGCGCTGACCGGCGATCCCGACGGGCCGCCCACGCTGCCCGGGTACTCGTCGGCGGACAACTCGACCGGATTGACCGCGGCCCTGGGCCTTTTGGCGCAGATCGTGTCCGGCCGCGGCGGGCAGATCGACGTGTCGCTGCGCGACGTGATGCTCTCGCAGCTGAACTATCACGCCTCGGCGTACCTGAACGACGGGGTGCGCCCGCAGCGGCGGCCGAACGGCGCGCACTCGTTCTATGTTCCGGCGCAACTGTTCCCGACCGCCGAGGGGCATCTGGCGCTGTTCATCACCCACGACGGGTTCTGGCGTTCGTTCGCCACCGAGGCGGGTCTGACGGCCGGCGCGCAACTGCCGTTCGCGACCATGGCCGAGCGCGCCGAGCGGCGCGACGAGGTGCTGGCCCTGGTGTCGGAGGCGCTGGCCACCGACACCGCGCAGGGCTGGGAGGCGCGGCTCAAGCCGCTGGGCATCCCCGCCGCGGCCGTGCGATCGCTACCCGAGGCGCTGGAGGCGTTGCCGGAGATGGTGGTGGCCGCGGGGCAGTACCGGCTGGTGGGCAGCTCGGTGCGGATCGACGGGTATGAGCCCGACTACCGGCCCCCGCCGACGCTGGACGAGTACGCCGAAACTGCTCAGCAGTCGTAGTCGACGACGACGGGTCCGTCGGGGGTGCCCTGGCAGGTCAGCACGTAGCCCTCTTCGACCTCGTCGTCGTCCAGCGCGTCGTTGACCCGCATGGTGGCGGTGCCGGAGGTCAGCTTGGCCATGCACGTGCCGCAGTTGCCCGCCTCGCACGAGAACGGCGGGGTCATGCCGGCCCGGCGGGCGGCTTCGAGGATGGTCTCCCCGTCGCGCAACGGCACCTGCGCGGTCTTGCCGTCGAGCTGGATCGTCACGCCGCCTTGGTCGTCGCTCGCCGACGTCGGAGTGGTCTCGGTGTCGCTGGACATCTGAACTGTCATCACCCCATCCTCGGGCCTCGGTTTGCAAACTGGTATGTGTATTCTACCCTAACGAGAATAGTATTCTCATACCGCGATAGCATCTTCTCAAGTCTGCCAGGTCAGACGCCTGCAGCCCGCCGTGGCCCACAGGTCGTAAAGGAGACGCTGACACTTCGAGCTGTCGAGGAGGACCGATGCCCGATCCGGTCGTTCTCGCATTCGAAGAGCGTACCTATCGGCGTTCGGAGCTCGCGGCCCTGACCGACGGGCTGGCCACCGAGTTGGCGGCCCGCGGCGTGCGGGCCGGCCGGCGCGTGGCGCTGATGTCCTCGAACCGGCCGGAGTTCGTCGCGGCGCTCTTCGCGGTGTGGCAACTCGGCGCCTCGGTGGTGTTGCTGAGCCCAGCCTGGAAGCGGGCCGAGGTGGCCGCGGCACTCGCCCTGACCGAACCGCAGCACGCCGTCGGCGATCAGCCCGTGCTGGCCGAACTGATGCCGATGCGCCATCTCGACGAGCCGATCACCCCCGGTGCGCCCGCATCGGCCGTCACCCCTGCCGGCGAGACCGAGGCGGTGCTGGTCTTCAGCTCCGGCACCACGGGGCTGCCCAAGGCCGTGCGGCACACCCACGGTTCGTTCCGGGCCGCCGTCGGGCACTGGCGCACGGTGCTCGAACTCGGCGAGGGGGACCGGCTGCAGATCGTCACGCCGCCGACGCACATCCTCGGGCTGCTCAACATCGTCACCGTGCTCGACGCCGGCGGCTGGTTGCGCCTGCACCGACGCTTCGACATCGACGCGATGCTGCGGCACATCGAATCCGACGGCATCACCGTCGAGATGGCCGTGGCCCCGATCGCGTTGGCCATCGCGTCGCACCCCGACCTGGAATCGTTCGACCTGTCCTCGCTGCGCTACCTCATGTGGTGCGCCACCCCGGTGACCGTCAGCGTGGCCGAAGAGGTGACCCGTCGCACCGGCGTCGGCTGGACCACCGCCTACGGCGCCAGCGAGCTGCCGGTGCTGGCCTGCAACGATCTGCGCGACGGGCCCCTGGACACCGTCGGACGCGCCGCACCCGGCGTGCGGCTGCGGGTGGTGTCCCTCGAGGACGGCACCGTGCTGCCGGCCGGCGAAACCGGGGAGATCCAGGCGCAATCGGAGTCCCTGATGACCGGTTACCTGCCGGCCGAGGCGACCCCGGCCGCCCTGGACGACGGTTGGTACCGCACCGGCGATGTCGGCCACCTCGATGACCGCGGCTATCTGCGGATCACCGACCGCGCCAAGGAGATGATCAAGGTGCGGGGCTTTCAGGTCGCCCCGGCCGAGATCGAGGCGGTGCTGCACGGGCATCCGGCGGTCAGCGACTGCGCCGTGTTCGGCGTGCCGCACCCGGCCGACGGCGAGTCCGTGGTGGCCGCCGTCGCCACCAACCAGAATGTGCCCGCCGAGGAGTTGATCTCGTTGGTCGGGGACACGCTGGCGTCCTACAAACGTCCCACCGAAATTGTTTTCGTGCCAGAGATTCCGCGCCTGCCCTCGGGCAAGGTGCTGCGTCGCGTGCTGAAGGAGCGCCATGGATGTACGTCTGACAACTGAGCAACAGCAGCTGCGTGATGCCGCTGCCAAGCTCGCCGATGACCTCGGACCGGGTTCGGTCGCCGAGCTCGACGACGACGGTCGAATCACCCGGCTGGACAAGCAGATTGCCGTCACCGGCTGGCGTTCGCTGCGGTCCGACGAGGCCTCCGGGGTGGAGGTCGCGATCGTCGCCGAGGAGTTCGGCCGCGGTCTGGTGGACGCGCCGTTCCTAGGACCGGTGCTGGCCGACGACCTGGCCCGCCGCCTCGACGGCGTGGACGCCGCCACGGCCACGGTGGCCATCGACGGCCGCGCGGTCGACGCGCGCGGGAGCACCCGGGCCCTGGCACTCGACGGCGCCACCGTGCTGGGCGCCGACCTCGCCGGGACCGTCGCGAACGCGGATCTGACCCGCGCCCGCGCCGAGGTGGGCGCGGCCGAGTCCGTGGGTTCGATCACCGACGAGGAGGCGCAGCGCTGGTACGCGCTGGCGCTGGTCGTCACCGCCGCCGACCTGGTCGGGGTGTCCCGCGGCGCGTTGAACCTGGCCGTCGAGTACGCGAAAATCCGTGAGCAGTACGGCAGTACGATCGGCTCGTATCAGGCCGTCGCGCACCTGCTGGCCGAGAGCCTGACGCTCACCGAGGGTGCGGTGAGCGTGCTGCGGCACGCCGCCTGGGCCGTCGACGAACTGCCCGCCGCGGAAGCGGTGCGCGCGGCCAAGGTGGCCAAGCTGTACTGCGCGCGCAGCGCCCGCACCGTCTGTGAGACCTCGATTCAGGTGCACGGCGGTATCGGCAACACCTGGGAATGCCTGGCGCACGTGTACCTGCGCCGGGCGCTGACCTCTACCGAACTGTGGCCCGTCAAGTGGGAGGACATCGATCTTGGACTTTCGTGATTCCGCCGAGGAAGCGGCGTTCCGGCAGCGCCTGCGGGAGTGGCTGGCCGTGCACGCCAAGGAATTTCCGACCTCCGGTGACGAGTACTGGGCCAAGGCCGGCGAGTGGCACCGCGCCCTGTACAAGGGCGGGTTCTTCGGGCTGTCCTGGCCCAAGGAGTACGGCGGCCAGGAGTTGCCGCCGGTCTACGACGTCATCCTCGACGAAGAACTGGCGCGGGCCGGCGCCCCGGCGCGGCCCAGCCTCGGGTACCTGGTGGTCGGACTCGGGCACCACGGCAGCAAGGAGATCCAGCAGCGCTTCCTGCCCGGGATGATCAACGGCACCGAGCGCTGGTGCCAGGGCTTCTCCGAACCCGGCGCGGGCTCGGACCTGGCGTCGCTGACCACTACCGCCGTGCTCGACGAGGACGGCAAGAACTACGTCCTCAACGGGCACAAGATCTGGACCAGCTACTCCGATGTGGCCGACTGGTGCCTGGTGCTGGCCCGCACCGACCCGGAAGCCAAACGGCACCGCGGGATCTCGGCGTTCATCTGCTCCATGCACCAGCCGGGCATCGAGCAGCGTCCGCTGCAGATGATCAGCGGCGTCACCAAGGAGTTCGGTCAGGTCAGCTTCGAGGGCGTCAAGGTCCCCGTCGAGAACATGGTCGGCGCCCCCGGCGAGGGGTGGCCGCTGGCGATGACGGTGGTCAGCCACGAGCGGGAACCCTCGACGCTGGGTTTCGCGGCGCGCTACGACAAGATCGTGCGGTCGCTGGCCAAGCGCACCGAGAACCCGTCGGAGGAACTCGTGTGGGCGGCCGTCGAGGTGGAGATGCTGACCCACCACGTGCGGCGTCGGCTCTCCGAACAGCTCGACGGGTTGTCCCACGGTCCCAACGGATCCATCGACAAGCTGCTGATGACCTGGGTCGAGCAGACCGTCGGGCACGCGGCGCTGGACGTCGCCGGCACCGACGACGAGGAGATGCTGGGCGCCTACATGTACAGCCGCGCCCAGAGCGTCATGGGCGGCACGTCGCAGATCCAGAAGAACATCATCGCCTCGCGCATCCTGGGATTGGGAGTGCGATGAGCGCCTGCGCGAAGAGCGGAAGGAACTGAAATGTACGGAATGCCAGCAGAAATCGACGTCCAGGCCGATGGTCCGCTGCGGATCATCACGCTGAACCGACCCGATGCGCTCAACGCCGTCAACGACGCGTTGCACGTCGGCCTGGCGCACCTGTGGGAGGCGCTCAACGAGGACGCCGAGGCGCGCGTGGCGGTGCTCACCGGTGCCGGCCGGGCGTTCTCGGCCGGCGGCGACTTCAACTACCTCGACGAGCTGCGCAACGATGAGGCGTTGCGCACCAAGACCATCAAGCACGGCCGCGACCTGGTGATTGGCATGATCCGCTGCCGCATCCCGGTCGTCGCCGCGGTCAACGGGCCCGCGGTCGGTCTGGGGTGCAGCCTGGCCGGGATGTCGGACATCGTCTACATGGCCGAGACCGCGCACTTCGCGGACCCGCACGTGCAGATCGGTCTGGTGGCCGCCGACGGCGGTCCGCTGGTGTGGCCCAGCCAGATCAGCTTCCTGCAGGCCAAGGAATTCGCCCTGACCGCAACGAAGATCACGGCGCAGCGGGCCCTGGAGTTGGGCATGGCCAACCACGTGGTGGCCGACCCGCTCAGCGAGGCCATCGCCTGCGCGAAGAAGATCCTGGAGCTGCCGCAGCAGGCCGTCGAGGCCACCAAGCGGCTGATGAACATCCAGCTCGAGCGTTCGGTGATGGCGTCGCTGGACTACGCCAACCTCAGCGAGTACGTGTCGTTCGGGACCGCGGACTTCAACCGCATCGTCGACGGCCTCATCAAGAAGTAGTGATTTCGGCGTGATCTCCCACGCTCACCGTGGGAGATCACGCCGAAATCGCAGGGCTACTTGGGGTCGCGGGGCTACTTGGGTGGGAAGCGCAGGGCTCCGTCGAGACGGATCACCTCACCGTTGAGGTAGTCGTTCTCGACGATCGACGCCGCGAGCTGCCCGTATTCGACCGAGCGGCCCATCCGCTTGGGGAACGGCACCTGCGGGCCCCAGTAGGCCTCCAGCTGGTCGGCGGCCTGCCCGTAGGCGGGGGTGTTGATGGTGCCCGGGGCGATGGTCACCACCCGGATGCCCAGCGGCGAAAGGTCGCGTGCGGCAACCAGAGTCATGCCGATGACGCCGCCCTTGGCCGCCGAGTAGGGGACCTGCCCGACCTGACCCTCGTAGCCGGCGACCGACGCGGTGTTGATGATGACCCCGCGCTGCCCCTCGTCCAGCGGCTCCTGCTTGGCGATCGCGGCGGCCGACAGTCGCATCACGTTGAACACCGCCGTCAGGTAGAACTCGATGGTGGTCTTGAACCCGTCGAGGCCCAGCGGGCTGCCGTCCTTGCCGATCAGTCGACCGCCGGCGGCCGGACCGCCGTGGGTGTCGACCGAGATGCGCAGCGGCCCCAAGGCTTCGGCTTCGGCGAGCGCGGCCAGCACGCTCTCCTCGCTGGTGGCGTCGGTGCGGACGTAACGCACGCCGAGTTCGGACTCCAGCGCCTTGCCCTTGTCGTCGGCCATGTCGGCAACCACCACTTTGGCGCCGGCGCCGTGCAGCCGACGAACCGTGGCCTCGCCGAGTCCGCCGGCGCCACCCACGACAATCGCCGAGGTCCCCTCGATGTGCATACTGTGTTCCCTTCCTGAAATTCGGGCTCTCGAATGATGAGAATACTATTCTCCTAGGATCGAGGGCGACCCTCCAGCGCAAGGACAGATAATCCATGGTTGTGACCCGAGAGCTCCCCGACACCGCCGAGTTGATCAAGTCGGCCAAGGCGGGCTCCATCCGCGCGGCCGGTCGGCTGCTGAGCCTGGTCGAGGGCCCGCGCCGCGCCGAGACCCTGGCCGTGCTCGAGCAGTTCGAGTCGGCGCCCGCGCGCGTCGTGGGGATCACGGGCCCGCCCGGGGCCGGGAAGTCGACGACGGTCGGCGCGCTGGTCGGGGCGTACCGCGAGCGCGGGGTGCGGGTGGCGGTGCTGGCCGTCGACCCGTCCTCGCCCTACAGCGGCGGGGCGCTGCTGGGTGACCGGATCCGCATGGTCGCGCACATCAACGACCCCCAGGTGCTGATCCGCTCGGTGGCCAGCCGCGGGCATCTCGGGGGCCTGGCCGCGGTGGTGCCGGCCGCGATCCGGCTGCTCGCGGCCCTCGACTACGGGCTGATCTTCCTGGAGAGCGTCGGGGTGGGTCAGTCCGAGGTCGAGATCTCCGCGGTCGCCGACCCGACCGTGGTCATCCTCAACCCGGGCGCCGGCGACGCCATCCAGGCCGCCAAGGCCGGGTTGTTGGAGGTCGCCGATCTGGTGGTGGTGAACAAGGCCGACCGCGACGGCGCCGATCAGACGGTCCGCGATCTGCATGCCGAGACGTCCGCGCCGATCCTCAAACTCGTTGCGGCACAGGGGGAGGGGCTGCCGGAGGTGGTGGAGGCCATCGAGGCGCACCACCGCGCGGACACCCCGGAGCGCCGGACGGCCCGGGCGCGCGCGCAGATCCTGTCGCTGGCGCAGAGCCGGCTGCAACGCCACCCGGACCTCGCGCGGTTGGCCGCCGCGGTCGCCGACGGCAGCACCGACGCGTACTCGGCCGCCGACGTGTTGGCGGGGCTCACCGACACGCGGGGCTGACGTCCTCGTTAAAATCTCGGGGTCCGCCTCGGGCGTGTCGCTGACCGCCGCCGGCGTTCGACGGTTTCCGAGACGTGGGACACAATCGCTGTAAGCGTGGTTCTAGACCACAGAGAACGCGGTTCTGCCGCTACTCGGCGGCGAATCCGTGGGCGCAGAACGCCCAGACTTCCTCGGCGGCGATGGGGTTGACGGCCTCGTCGTCGGCCGGGGCGCTGGACTGCGCGGTGAACATCACCGTCTGCATCGTCATCGCGGCCATCCGTCGCGCGTTGACTCCGGCGCGCAGTCGGCCGGCCGCCTCGGCGGCTTCCATCAGTTCGGTGAACAACGAAATCAGCGGGGCGTGCGCCACCCGAACCTCGTTGGGATGTGAGATCAGCAGCTGCGGCGCGAAGTCGGTGAACAGCGGTCGCTTGGCGGTCGGGTCCGGCCGGGACAGCTCGAACAGTAGCTCGATTGCCACCTTGAGCTGGTCCAACGGGTCGGCCTGGCCGGAGGTGGCGGCGCGGATCTGGTCGGCCGCGCGGCTCAGCGCATCCTCGAAGAGCGCGAGCAGCAACTCGTGTTTACCGTCGAACTGGAGATAGAAACTGCGCAGCGACTGCCGGGAGCGGTCGACGACTTCCTGGACGGTGAAGTCGGTGCTGCCCTTCTCGGTGATGATCGCCTGGGCGGCGTCGAGGAAGCGTTGTACGCGCTGGGCGGCCCGCAACTTGGCGGTCTTGATGGACCGCTCGACCGCACGCTGCTTCCACGCGGGCTCTTCGCTGGGACTGCTCATCGGGCTACCGACCTGCGGCCCTGTGGAAAGTGCATGCAAGAACTGTACCGGACGAACTACCCGTGATGGGACGTCGCGAGGCCGCTTTATGAGATTCTTACTCGCCGATGTGGAGAATGCTATTCTCCGAACGCGAAACTATCGCGACATCACACTTTGACGAGGAAGGGCGGCCCATGCTGCTGGAGCTGAATTCCGACCAGCGGTTGTGGCGCGACACCGCGCGCGACGCGCTGGCCAAGGAGTGCCCCGCGTCCCTGGTACGCGCCATTGCCGAGGGGGACGACGAGCAGGACGCCTCGGCCCCGCTGTGGAAGTCCTACGTGGCCAACGGCTGGACCGAGTTGACCGACGCCGAGGAGACCGTGGAACTGGGCCTGCTGGTCGAGGAGTTGGGGCGGGCCACCGACCCGACGCCCTACCTGGCCACCCTGACCCAGTTCAACCCGCTGGCGCCGGAAGCCGCCGACCCCAAGCTGTCCGGGGCCGCGATCTATGACGGGGTGACCGCGGCGCGCGTCGCCGACGGCTGGCTGCTCGACGGCACCGCGCGGCACGTGCTCGACGGCGACCGCGCCGAACGTATCGCGGTCTCGACCCCCGCCGGGGTGTTTCAGGTTGCGCCCGAGAAGTATTCGGCCCGTCGCGTCCCGGTCTTCGACCCGGTGCTGCACGTCGCGGAGGTGACCTTCGACCGGGTGCTGGTGGCCCCCGAGGACCGCGTCACGGCCGCCCACAGCGACCACGCCGCCCGCGCCAAGGACGTCGCGCTGACCGGCCTGGCGCTGACCATGGTGGGCGCCTGCCAGCGGGTGCTGGACATGGTCCTCGAGCACGTCGGTTCGCGCCAGCAGTTCGGCGTCCTGATCGGCTCGTTCCAGGCCGTCCAGCACAAGGCCGCCGACATGCACGTCGCGATCGAACGGGCCCGCGCGCTGTCCTACTTCGCGGCGCTGACCATCGCCGCCGACGACCCGCGCCGCCGGCTGGCCGCGGCCATGGCCAAGGCCTCGGCCGGCGAGTGCCAGTCCCTGGTGTTCAAGCACGGCATCCAGCTGTTCGGCGCCATGGGCTTCACCTGGGAGAACGACGTCCAGTTCGCGCTCAAGCGCGCCAAGGCGGGCGAGCTGCTGCTCGGCGGCGCCGCCGAGCACCGCGCCGTGGTGGCCGACATGGCCCTCGCGGAGGTCTGAGCCGTGCAACTGACCTTCGACGACGACGTCGAGAAGTTCCGCTCCGAGTTTATCGCCTTCCTCGACGAGCACCTGCCGGATCCGGCGACCACCAACGAGCGCTCGACCTCGACGGCCGACGTCCCCGAGTGGGCCCGGCAGTGGCAGCGGGTGATGTTCGACAACGGCTGGTTGCTGCCCGGCAGCCCGCCGGCGTTCGGCGGCCGCAACGCGAACATCCTGCAGCAGTACGTGTACCGCGACGAGTTGTCGCGCCGGCGGATCTACCAGAGCTACAACCCGCAGGGCGTCGGCATCATCGCGGCCTCGCTGCTGTCCTTCGGCAGCGACGAACAGAAGCAGAAGTGGGCGGTGCCCATCCTGCGCGCGGAGATCACCGCGGCCCTGGGCATGAGCGAGCCCAACGCGGGCTCCGATCTGGCCTCGCTGCGTACCACCGCGGTGCGTGACGGCGACGACTTCGTGGTCAACGGCCAGAAGGTCTGGACCTCGGGTGCGCACGACGCCGATGTGGTCCTGACGTTCGTGCGCACCGATCCCGACGCGCCGAAGCACAAGGGCATCAGCGTGCTGGTGGTCCCCACCGATACCCCGGGGGTGACCTGCCAGCCGTTCGCCTCCATCTGCGGCCGTGAGGATCTCGACTTCAACGAGGTGTTCTTCACCGACGCGCGGGTGCCCGCGGAGAACCTGATCGGCCCGCTCAACGAGGGTTGGAAGGTGGCCAACGGCTCGCTCGGCCACGAGCGCACGCTGCTGTGGCTCAGCTACGCCGACTGGCTCGAACAGTTGATCACCGACTTCCGGCCGAAGACGCCGCTGGAGCGGGACCAGTACGCCACGCTGTACATGGACGCCCAGGCGCTGCGCCTGATGGGGTCGGTCGCGGTGGCGCGCGAGGCCCGCGGCGAGCAGGACGTGGCGGCCCTGTCGGTGCTCAAGCTGTTCGGCTCCGAGGCGTTCCAGAACGCGGTGGGGAATGCGTTGGAGGCTGCGGGTTCTGACGGTTTGAGCCACCCGATGTCGACGGCGCCGTTCGCCCCCTTCGGCGAGGACGCACCGACGACGAGTTGGTTCGAACGCTACGCCCGTAGCTTCGGCGGCACCATCGCCGGCGGGACCTCGGAGATCCAGCGCAGCATCATCGCCCAGCGGGTGCTGGGTCTGCCCCGGGCCTAATCCCGAACCGGCCGCGAGCGGCCACCCAGGTACAGAAATCTTCGCGGATTCGTACCTGGGTGGCCGCTCGCGCTGTTTTTGGAGCACCTCTGCCGTACACTCGTACAGCATGAGCTTCGACTACATCATCGTCGGCGCCGGTTCCGCCGGCTGCGTCCTGGCCAACCGGCTGAGCGCCGACCCGGATGTGCAGGTGCTGCTGCTCGAGGCTGGCGGGCTGGACCGCAACCCGTTCTTCACCATCCCCAAGGGTGCGGGCATGCTGTTCGAGAACGACAAATACATGTGGCACTACGAAACTCAGCCGTTCGGGCCCGACGCGCATGTCGAGCAATGGCTGCGGGGCAAGGTGCTCGGCGGTTCCAGTTCCATCAACGGGATGGTCTACAACCGCGGCCACCGAGCCGACTACGACGGCCTGGAACGCCTCGGCAACAAAGGCTGGGGCTGGGATGAGATGCTGCCCATCTTCATGGGGTTCGAGGACAGCCAGTTCGGCCCGTCGCCCACCCGCGGTGCCGGTGGGCCGCTGCACATCTCGGTCCCGCGCGACCCCGACCCGCTCTGCGAGGAGATGGTCGCCGCCGGGGTCGCGGCCGGCCTGGCCCGAGTGTGGGACCTCAACGAATCCGACGACGAGCGGATCGGCTTCACCACCTCGAACATCAAGGACGGCCGCCGGGTCAGCGCCGCGACGGCGTTCCTCAAGCCGGCCCGTCGCCGACCGAACCTCACCGTCGCCACCCGGACCGTCGCGCAGCGGGTGCTGTTCGACAACGGCCGGGCCGTCGGCGTCCAGGTCATGCACAAGGGAAAGACCTCTGAGGTGCGGACCACCGGTGAGGTGATCCTGGCGCTCGGCAGCCTCAACAGTCCGAAGCTGCTGCAATTGTCCGGTGTGGGGCCTCGGGAGGTGTTGGCCGCCGCGGGGGTCGGGCTGTACCTCGAGCGCCCCAACGTGGGCCGCAACCTACGCGAACACCGCTGTGCCGCACTGCGGTTCCGGCTCAACGAGGATCTGGGCTACAACAAGAAGATCTCCGGAAGCGTCGCGCAGGCGCTCACCGGGGTCCGGTACCTCGCGACGCGCAAGGGGCCACTGGCCGCACCGGCCTTCGACATCGTGGCGTTCCTGAAGACCGACCCGGCGGCGGAGCGCCCCGACGCCCAAGTCATGATGGGGCCCTGGACCATTCCCACCTACAACACCGGTGACCCGGTCGCGATCGAACGTCAACCCGGGGCCTCGTGCCTGGGGATGGTGCTGCGACCGACGTCGGTGGGCTCGCTCGAGATCACCTCCGGCGACCCCGCTGCGCCCGTGCGTATCGACCCGAATTACCTGGGCACCGACGACGACCGCGACGCCACCGCGAATCTGCTGCGCAGGATGCGCAGCATCTTCGAGCAGTCCCCGATCGCCGAGCGGATCAGCCACGAGACCTACCCGGGGCCCGAGATCCGCAGCGACGAGGAGTTGGTCGACGCCGCGCTGGAGGGCGGCTACTGCGGGTATCACGCGACGGGGACATTGGCCATGGGGCCCGACGACGAGGCTGTCGTGGACAGTCGACTGCGGGTGCGGGGCATCGAGGGCCTGCGCGTGGTGGACTGCTCGGTCATGCCCACCATGGTGTCGGGCAACCTGAACGGCCCGATGATGGCAATGGCCTGGCGCGCAGCGGATTTCATCCTCGCCGACCGCTAGCCCCGCCCCCCATTCCCGCGAGCATTGCTCCTATGTCAAGCGGCGGCGGTTTGGTGGGTGTGGTGTCGTGATTGTTCGTCGGCGTGGAGGCGGTTGTAGACGACTCGTGCCAGGCGTCGTTTGAGGCAGCGCAGTGCCTCGGC
>Ga0265293_10001273_pt1 | contig 55597 bp, 47 predicted proteins | sample Munlanlewell138R_FD_192505 | JGI IMG/M metagenome (GOLD analysis project Ga0265293, IMG submission 192505) | Leachate microbial communities from a municipal landfill in Southern Ontario, Canada - Leachate well 138R | ecosystem: Engineered > Solid waste > Landfill > Unclassified | place: Canada... | reverse complement strand
AAAATTTAAATGCATTGAATAGGATAAAAGCTCGAAATTTGGTGATTTTTTGAAAGAACTATTTAGCTTTAAACTATACTGATTTGAGTCATTTTTCAACTTCCAATATTAAAGTAAATCTATTCGATCATCTTTCGCTGTATTTGACCAGACTACTTGCTTAACCACTCTTCAATTTCCTTATTCGATTGTTCGTCAGTTAAAAACTCACCTCTTTTATATTGGGCTCTTGCTTCTTCTAGAGCAAGGCTTTACTTTTCGCTCAATTGATATCCTTCTCGCGTACTATTATCTTGAACAAGATAATTATAAAGTTCCTCCAATAAACCAATATCAGTTGTAAGCTTTATCTGGTCAATTAATTTATTATTAAGCTCAACAGTATTCATCATTGATAAGATTTGATCTAAAATAAATATTTTTTATCAAATAACCTATTGTATGGATTAAAACCTAAACGTCAATCCTGCCATAAATTGAAATGCATTTACAGGGTAGCCATTCCAACGGTGATAGTTTTGTGCTGCGATGTTATTGAAGTTTGCAAAAATGGATAAACGGGGTGTATATCTAAATTCTGCTCCTATGTTCGCATCTGCTATAACTCCAAGTGTTCTGAAATACATTCCGTCTTCTAATTTTGCACCTTCAAATGCTGGATCAAAAACCCTTGCTTTACGACCCGTTTCTAAAGTGAAATCAACTTTCGCAATTAACTTATCTGCTATGTTGTAGCTTCCTCTCGTAATCAATTCCAACTGAGGCAAGTTCCAAGCATACGGATTATTGTTTGCTGCATAAGTGTTGAATCGTCCGATTACGTCAATTTTCAACCTCTCATTTTCTTGGTAAGAAATACTCCCCGAAATGGTTGTTACAGCAATTGTGTCGTATTCAACGCTAAACTGATTTCCCGATGAATAAATGGTATCGTTAATAAATAAGGCATGATTTCTCAAATTCTTAAATGCTACATTGGCATTGAAACTAATGCGAGAAGAAAGTGTTCCTTTAATACCGAAATGAAATTCATATCTGCTTTCGTTTTTCATTTGATTGTTAGATCCAATAAACTCATTTTCATTTGCTAGATAAGCAAAACGCTGTTGTTTCAATCCTCCTTCAACTCCAGCATAAGGAATAAACATATCGTTGAATAAAGAATAACGAACTTCAGCAATTGGGTATAAACTCGCTTTTGTTTCATCATGAATATCCAATGCAAACTCTCCTCCTACTTTGAATTGTAGTTTTTCATCCATTCCGTAGAAACTTGTTAATGGTCGCAATTGAACTACTGTGTTTTTAGAAACTATTCCCGTGTCTAAAACAGAGATTGAAGTATCGCCAATTCCATAATTGTAGCCGTTATACCCCACATTTAAGTCGGCACGAAGATTTGACAATAAAATATTTGAACTGGTATTGTATTGCCAACTCGTTTTAATTCCAACATAATTCTCTCTTCCTCTCCAGTCTTTTAAACTATCTTCTTTTGGTTTTCTATCACTGAAATTATCGTATTCTACACCTATTCTATAATTCAACATGGACGAATCTTTCTTGTGAGAATCGTAAAATGCGTTGAAACCAACAGACTGATAACGTTGTTTAATACTGTCTCTATCTGCGTCTGGATTTTCAAAACCATAATAATGTAACCCTTGGTTGCGGTAATGCGCTCCACCTCCATAAGAGAAACGACTTTCTTCTACTTTTCCAAAGGCTTTTATTGCTGTATTATCATATTGAGAAGGAGCATAATTACTAATTCCGCCCCATTCAGAATAATGCAAGGCATGTGCTCCCCAATTGAACTTTCTAGATCTTGTTGAGTTGTAATACACCTCACCCAATCCTCTCAAATTGCTTCCCCCGCCCAATTTAGCATAGCCATTGTACAATTGAGTAAGTTGTGGACGGTGACGTATGTTTGCTGGCTCTATTCCTTCAACCTCAAAAGAAGTTTCTTCTTTTAGCACCAATAATGGATAAACCAAAACAGGTGAAGTAATTGCCGTATCGATCATCGTTGGGCGCAAATATATCCTAGAAGCTGGCGCAATAGAACGATCTGAATCCGTAACAATATTTACATCACCTCCCTTTTGACCAAAAGCCATAGGTAAAGTAAAAAATATGCTTAAAAATAAAACTATATGCCTATTCATCGCCTCCATTATTTATGTCAATCATTCGATTTGTCTTGTCTTCAAAATCCTTTGGTGAGTTTTTTAATTGCATCAACTCAGACTTTACTCTATCTGCTTCTTGCAATATTCCATCCTCTTGATTTGGATAATTTTTTATCACTAAATTGATGGTTTGTTCCGCCTGGAATAAATCATCTTTCATCATAAATACTCTTGTTTGAAGAATCAATGATCTAGCAATCCAGTAATCATAAGCTGGTTTACGCTGTAACAATTCGTTATGTAATTTTTCTGCTTTTGCATAATCTTGCAAATAATAATTAGCATAAGTCAAAGTGTATAATGCTTCTGTACCTCTCACTTTACCCGTATTATCAGCTGTCCAACGTAAGAAGGTCAATGATTTTTGATATTCACCAGTTTCAAACATTGACATTCCAGCAATGTAATTTCCTTCAATACGAATTTCTTTATCATCTAACAAATCATCTTGTAGTACTTTGTTTGCAGCAATTGCAGCTTCTTTATAATTCTCAAGAATGAAATTTGTACGCATTAATCCAACTCGTGTATTGAAAATAATCTGTGCTTTTGAAGCTAAGTTTTCCAATTTTTGGTAATGTGGCAATGCACGACTGTATTCCTTATTGTTGTAAAGCAATTTTGATGTTCGCACCAAAGCTTCTTCAGTATATGCTGAATTTGGACGACTAATAATATTCTCATAATAAGTAATCGCCATATTCTCGTCGCTTCTCAGGTAGTAAATATCTGCTAAATAACTCAACAATTGAACTGAAAAACGACCATTTGGATAACGTTTCAAATATTTATTTATCTCTGGAATTGCTTCATTGTAATTTTCATTCACATACAATTCGCTCGCTGTTTCATAAAAGAAAACTTCTTCATCATCTTCTGAAATATCGGCACAAGCATATTCTTTACTTAACTTCACGATTTCATCCTGACGACGAGTTGCTCTGTAAACATCTACAATTCCTTGAGTTGCTCTTTTACAAGTTTCATCATCCAATGTGAATTCATTCAATACACGACGGAAATAGCTCTCAGATTCTTGGTATTGTTTTAACTTGAATTTAATATCTGCAACTTCAATCAAAGCATCTTTCACCAAAATATTATTTGGATGACTCTTGATAATATTTCCAAAATGTGTTAATGCATCATTATAGTCTCCTCCGTTTTTATAACTCATTGCGATATCAAATTTCGCTGGAATTACAAATGAAGATTTTGGATGATCTTTCAGAATTTTATTCAATGTTGAAATCTGTGCATCTCTCTTCCCAGGAATCAACTTATACACTTTTGACAATGAATATAGGTAATGGTCCTTTTTAGAAATGTTATAGGTCAATGCTTTTTCATAATTCATTGCAGAATTTTGGAAATCAGGGTCTGCTTTGGTGTAATAGCAATCTCCAATTCGCGCATAAGCATCTGCCAATTTATCTTGATCCTGAATATTACTCAATTGTGTAAATGTTCTGAACGCTTGAATAGCTTGTGTCCAGTCTTTTTGCTCAAAATAAACATAGGCAATGTTATAATATGCAGCTTCTTTGAGCACCAAATCATTCATTCCTGGAACATTCAAAAACTCTCTAAACTCTTTGATTGCCAAAACCCATTCTCCCATCATATAATGCGCATCTGCCTCCCAAAACTTAGCTTTCCCAGTAATCATTGGGTCGATGTCATATTTTGCAACACCTTTTAATGCTGCAACACACCCTGGATAATCTCCTCGTTCATACTTTTCGATTCCCATATTGTAGGAAACCACTTGGTAAGCAGTTTTCAATTTGATGTTTAAACTTGGAATGCGTTCTAAAGATTTCAATGCTTCAGCATAGTTTTTCGTGCTAGAATAAACATTCACTAAATAGCTGTACACATCTTCTTTTCTTTCTGATTTCGGAAATTCAGTCAAGAACAATTCAAAAGCTTTAATAGCTTCGTTGTATGGATTATAGTCTAATTTATAAGATAAAACCGCATAATTATACAAAGCATCTTCTTGCACAACTGGATTAAAATCTAAACTTGAAGCAGATCTAAAAGCTGTTCTGGCATAATTCAACTCTTCTTTATAGAGGTAAGATTGTGCGATATGATAAAACGAAGTTTGCCCTAATTTATCTTCAGTTCTTGAAACACGATCAAATAAGCGAATTGCTTTGTCGTAGTTTTTACTTTTAAAATAAGCATAAGCCAAAGTGTAATTCTGATCTCTAGTCATTTGCTTTCTATTGCTGTAATCTTCCAAATAGGCAACTGCCTCATCGAATTTTTCCACCTTGTAATAAGCATCTCCAATTAGCAAGTTCATTTCTGCAGAGTTGTTGCTGATTCCATCTTCTTCTGCTGAAAATTCTGGAGCAAACTCAGTTACTTTCTCATAATCACCTAGTAAATAGTAGATTTGAGTAATGTAGTATGAAACTTCATCCCTAAAAGTTGGATTTTCTCTTAATTTCAAGAAGCCGGTCAAAGCCTCACTATAGGTCTCGTTTTTATAAGCAATATGAGAATAGTAATATAAAGCTGGAGCACTAAAACTAGAATTTCCATCCTTGATATCGAAAAACTCATTTCTCGCCAAAGTATAATCGCCCAATTGGAAGTTAGAATAACCCAATTTAAAATGATAAGCTGCAATAGAAGCCGTATCAATTGCTGTTGGATCTGTTTTATCTAACCATTCTCTGGCATCTTTATACTTTTTTCTTTGATAAAAATGTTCTCCAATTTTAAAATAGATTCCATTTTTATAAATACTCTCTGGAAATTCATTGTTAAATTCCATCAATATTTTCACTGCATCAGTGTTGTATAATTCCAAAGCGGAAAGTCCAACGTAATAACGTGCCTTGATATATTGTGGGTCATGCTTGTCGTGAAAGTTTTCCAAAAAGGTCGAAAAAACCTCACGTGCAGCGCCGTACTGCTCTTTCTCAAACAATTCCTCTGCTCTGTAAAAGTCAGCATATTCTCCGCTATATTTCACAGTAGATTGACTCCAAACTGCTGTTGACAGGAGAATGGAAACGAGCAAAATAAAACCACGTGGTATAATCATCGTAAGACTTTAATAAAATACATTTACTTTAACCTATAAAAATAGGAAGGATAGACGAGGCAAAATTGAAAGCTTTAAAAAGTTTTAAACGCAATTCTGTTAAGATTGTTATTTGCAAGCCTTACTTTCTTTTATTATTTTGTTCATATTTGTAAAAACAATTGACAGTGGAGAAGGTAATCAATATTATTCAGGGAAGAGTTGAACAGAAAAAAGTAACTGTTCTGCAAGATGTTAACGTAACGATTTCTTCCAAAGAATTTGTTTATCTCATTGGAAAAACGGGCTCAGGAAAGAGTAGTTTTCTAAAAACACTTTATGCCGATTTACGCCTTGTGGACGGTCAGGGTGAGGTTGTAGGTTATGACCTCAACAAACTCAAGAAACGTGAAATTCCTTTATTGAGAAGAAAAATTGGAATTGTATTTCAAGATTTTCAATTACTAACCGACCGCTCGGTGATGAATAACTTGTTTTTTGTAATGAAAGCAACAGGTTGGAAAAAGAAAGCGATAATGGAACAACGCGGACTTGAAGTTTTGCGCATGGTAGGAATTGAAGAAAAAGCTTATAAAATGCCTCACGAACTATCTGGAGGTGAGCAACAAAGGGTTTCAATTGCTAGGGCTTTGTTAAATAATCCTGAGTTAATATTAGCCGATGAGCCAACAGGAAATCTTGATCCAGAAACTTCTGGTGCTATCATGAATTTACTACACGCTATTGCAAAAGAAGGAACAGCAATGCTAATGGCAACACATGATATGGCATTAGTTGAAAAATTCCCGGGTAGGGTTTTAAGAGTTGAGAAAAATACAATTAAAGAAGTTGAAGCAATTGGGAATTTCAATCCTTTTGAGGTGAAAGAATTTTAAATACTATTTTCTATTCTTGATTCAAAATCCATTCCGCTGTTGAGCGGTACACCGAATCTATTGGTAAATTTCTGCTTTCCGCTTTTTCTTTAATAGATTGCGTCCACCCTTCATCTGATTTTATATATTCTATCATCGTTTGAATGCTTTTCTCATAAGCAGGAGAAAGAGGATCATCAGAAATCAAAGGAATAACATCTTTTTCCACTCCAAATTTCTTTGCATTTTCATAATCAGGGAGTATTAATTTCTGCCAATAACCATCTGGTGTATAGTGCTTCAGAAAAATCGTTTTATAACCTTCATAAGTCATAGCGTCGTAATGAATATAGTTCTGAGAATACTGCCAAGTTTGATACAGGTTAATGTAAACCAAACAAACTGGAAGAATAAGAATGAGTGAACGGCGTTTGTTTTCCACAATCCAATCAATTAGACCAGCCAAAGGCAATGCCATAAAAGGAAGTATATCAATTAAGGTTCTAGCGCCAAAACTGCCTCCGTACCACCAGCACCACCAGCTAAAAGTCACATAAAGAAAAAGCGGTAAAAAGACGGTTATACCCCAGAAATACATCTTTTTAATCTTGTATAACCTCACCATTCCAAATAACGCAAAGAGCATTATTGGAGTATAAATAAACCAGCCTTTTCTAAAGGAGAATAACCCTTCCCAAATGTGCGGTTTTGACCAGAAAAAGCCTTCATCATTGTAAGAATAATAGATCAGACTTCCTGTTTGAATTTTCCAAAATATTAATTGAGGCAAAACAGTTAATAGCCCGCCTAAAACAACAAGTAAAACATAAGAAAATGGCAAAAACAACTTTTTCAAATAGGCACTCCAACCTATTTCTTTGTCTTTAAAAATAATTAGAATTGGAAGAATAAATAAAATATTAATCGGTCGAACAATGACGATTAAACCCAAAACTACACCCATCAAAAAACTTGTTAAAACCCTTTTCCGAGTTAACCAATTCTGCGTCATATACAAGAGTGCAGATAACAAAAAGAAAGTAATCGGATGAGACAAACCCGTTTCATAGTAAGCATAGAAATATAAGTTTGTTCCAAAAAGTAAAATGAAAACGGTTAACAAACTGGTACGTCTGGAAAAAGTTCTTTTTAGAAACAACCACAGAAAAACGAGTCCTACTAATGTATAGAATACTGAGGACAAAGAAATAGCGAGTTGATAAGGTTCAGAATAGCCATTTACAAGATAATTATCATCAGAAAGAGCGTAGAGATGTCCTAAATAATAAAATGGTGAGTTTACAATAGCAACGCCCATACTCATTTTAACTGCATTTCTCCCAATTGGTGAGGGATGTGTTCTGTAGCGATGGTTTTTTTCAGCCTCTTCAAGTTCAAAAAACGGATCATTATTGACAATCGTTGCAGGTAAATAAGTATGATAAATATCTACATCGGACCTTAAAATATCATTGGTTCTCCATTGTGATTTTTCAATATTTTGCCAAAGCAATATTAGCGAAATTAAGACAAAAACCGCTGCAGAACTGAATACCTTTATCTTTCTTACAATCATTTAACACTTGACAATTAGAGACCTCTTATCACTTGAAAAGAGTCTTTACAGTCTCAAAAATAACATTATTCCAATTGTTTAACTGCACATAATTTACAAATCAGTTTCCTTATCAAAAAAAGCTTAGGCATTTAAACTAGGACTATTTCAAAAAATAACCGGTATTTTTACAAGAAATCAATTTGTATTGTAATTCACAAAATTAGTATGATTAAATCTGTTGCATTCTACAGTCTCTTATTTTTATTATTCCTACTTATTTCTTGTAAGAAGCCTGCAAATGATTATTTAGAACTGAACATTCCTCAAAACACGAAGCTTATAGGTCACAAAGGCAGTGGAACACTTAACGAAACTGGAAATATTGGATTGCAAGAAAATACCTGGGAGGCGATTTCAAATGCGATGAATTATATAGATGGAAGCGAAATTGACCTTCAACTAAGTGCTGATTCAACCTTATGGGTTTTTCACAATGACAGTATTATCAACTGTAGTAATTCTATACTGAATTTCTCGCTTTTCACAGATCAAGAATTGCATGAAATAAGTGAATGTAATTACAATTCTTCACTTTTAAAGCTCTCAGATTTATTACATAAAATAAAACAAGAGCCTTGGAAAGAAAAGCTACTTTGTTTAGACTTGAAGGTTTTTTACAATATTGAAGCGGTCAATTTATTCGAAGATCATTCAAATTTCACAACATATATTAGAGACAAACTGAAACGAATTATTGATGAAAGTAAGGTAGAAATAGAAATTAAATTTGAAGTTTTCACCCATCTAGAATTCAAAATATTTGATAGCGTTTTCAAAGGACAAACCTATCTCGTTGATCCTTTCCCTTCAGAAGAATCTATTCTAGCAAATAACAAAGCGAAGATTAATCTTTCGCTTCCCATTCATAATCTGCCTAAAAATCTAAACAACTCAACTATAAAATTGCAAGACCTTTGGACGATTAATTCAGCCAATGAGTTTTTCGAAGCTATGGTTTACACTCCTGAAATAATGCAAAGTGATAATATTCCAATGATGCATTTTTTCAAGGCTATCCAAAAGGGCAGTAAAGCCCTACGTATTTCTAAAAAAGAACAAACTTTAAATACTAAAGATGAAGAGTTTCATTCACTATTAGTAATTGAACTTCCAATGAATAAAGAGCGTTTGATACAATTCAACACACTAAAAGGTGAATTTCAAAAAGAAGTGATACTTGTCTTTAAAGCAGTTGATGAAAATGGTAATACCGTTCATTGGCAAGGAGTAGATTTGTCGGAAAAAGCCAACTCTTACTTCTTTATTAACCCTGAATTTTTAATGCACAAGAATGCTAAAACGGTTCATATAGATATTTGGAATAAGTCAATCTCAACTTTAGATCACAAATTTAGTTTATCGCAAATTGAATTGGAATAAATGCATAGTTCTAAACAATATCATTTTTTATTTCAAAATCTGTGAATTAAAAATACTCCGTTGAAACTTCACTTCTTTGTTATCGAGGAAATAGTTTTAGCATCTTTTTGATCATTTTAATCTGCGTGAAAAATAATTGACACGCTGATTAGAATTGATTTCTACAATAAAGTCAACACATTTTCAGGTGGTCTTCCCACAACAGCTTTATCTCCTTTAATGAAAATAGGACGTTCAATTAATTTCGGAAATTTTATAAAAGCCGCAATCCACTCATCATCTGAGAGTGTTTTACCTTTAAAATTATCTTTATAATCTTGTTCACCTTTTCTAACGATTTGCTCAGCTTTCATACCCAACTTTTTGAGTAAACCCTTCAGTTCTTCTTTACTTGGCGTATCCTCAAGGTATTTTACAACCTCAACTTCAACTCCTTTCTCTTCTAATAACTGCAAAGCACTTCTGCTCTTTGAACAACGCGGATTATGATAAATTTTCATGATAAAAAGATTAAAATTTTAAGCGAGTTTTCCTTTTAAAGACTTCATAAATTTCGAAGCATAAACAAAATCAATAATTTCTTGATTTTCTGTTCTAATAATTTCTTCCTTGGTTCCTTGCCACCATTTTCTTCCGTTGTGAATAAAAACAATGTGGTCCCCTATTTCCATTACACTATTCATATCGTGGGTAATTACCACAGTCGTCATATTGTATTCGTAAGTGATTTCTTGAATCAGATTGTCAATCAAAATAGAAGTGCTTGGATCTAAACCAGAGTTAGGTTCGTCACAGAACAAATATTTTGGGTTCATAGAAATCGCCCTTGCAATAGCAACTCTTTTCTGCATTCCTCCACTACATTCTGCTGGTAAAAGTTTATTTTGTCCAACCAAATTCACCCGTTCCAAACAAAAATTTGCTCGGTCAAGCATTTCTTTTTTAGACATCTTTGTAAACATCTTTAGTGGAAACATAATGTTCTCTTCAACGGTCATGGAATCAAAAAGAGCAGAGCCTTGGAAAAGCATTCCAATTTCCTTCCTAATCTCCTTTCTTTCATGCCTGTCCATATTGGAAAAATCTCTGTCGTTGTAAAGCACGCTTCCGGAATCGATTTCCATCAAGCCAACAATACATTTCGTAAGAACAGATTTCCCTTGTCCAGACTGACCAATAATTAAGTTGACTTTTCCCGCCTCAAATTGAGCAGAGAAATCATGTAAAACATGATTTTCCCCAAAGGATTTATTTAAGTTTTTCACCTCAATCATTACATCAAAATTAGTTGGGTGAGTACAAAATTCGCCAACAGAATTACAATACTGCTCCAAACTACTGCTTGAGTAGAAGATCTCCCAACATCAAGTGCTCCACCTTTGGTGTAATAACCGTAATAAGAAGACACGGAGACGATAATAAATGCGAAAACACAAGTCTTCACAAGCGCGTATACGATATCACTCACCTTAAAAAAGGCGCGAACACCATAAACAAACTCTTCATGTGAAGCTAAGCCTGATGCTGTCACGGAGTAATACCCTCCCATAATACTTAATCCCATAGAGAAAATAATCAAAAATGGAAAGAAGAAAACAGCAGCGATAATTTTTGGTAAAACAAGGAAAGACAAAGAATTCACCCCCATAATTTCAAGGGCATCAATTTGTTCGGTTACTTTCATTGTTCCAATTTCGGAGGCAATATTCGACCCTACTTTCCCCGCTAAAATCAGCGAAATAATCGTTGGTGAAAACTCCAGAATTGTACTTGATCTTGTGATATAACCGATGGTGTACTTGGGCAATAGCGGACTATCCATGTTTGAGGCGGTCTGCAAAGCAATTACAGCTCCCATAAAAACAGATAAAATTGCTACTATTCCCGCAGAATTGATTCCTATGGATTCGATTTCCGCAATTGTACGTGTATAGTAGACTTTGAAGCGTTCTGGTTTAGAGAACACTTGCCCAATCATTCCAACGTATTTTCCTATGCTTACAATATAGCTCATTACTACGCTAAATTAATAGCTTATTCTTAAACTAGACAAAATATTCGATAAAAAATAATCTTATAATTACATTTGATGCGTGAAATCAAAAAGAGAAAATATAGCCAATGCTTTAAAGCGGTACATTCCAGAGTGCTACATCCCTTATGTTGTTGAATTGATGTTTTCAGAAAATCTGGCTTTTAGAATAAGTAAGCCGAGAAAAACAAAAGCAGGTGATTATCGTCCTCCTTTCAAAGGGGAACCACATCGTATCTCTATTAATGGAGATTTGAATCCCTATGCTTTTTTAATTACTACAATTCATGAGTTTGCACACATGACAACTTATGTTCGCTATGGAGGAAAAGTTCTTCCACACGGACCAGAATGGAAAATGGAATTTAAACGATTACTCATTCCAGTATTAGAAAAGAAGGAATTACCGAAAAGTATTGAGAAGGCTTTATTGAGAAGTTTAAATAATTTGAAAGCCTCGAGTTGCACTGATATTCACTTAATGAGGGCGCTTAGGGAGTTTAACGAAAACAATGAAGACAAGGAACTCCTTGAAAATATCGGAAACAATACGTACTTTCAACTCGGCAAAATGACCTTTCAACGTGGAATATTACGAAGAAGAAAGTATCTTTGCACCGAAGTAAACACTGGCAAAAAATATCTCGTCAATCGATTGGCGGAAGTTGAGCCATTAAAAGATAAATGATGAGAGAAAATAATTACGCTGTAATTATGGCTGGTGGTGTTGGTAGTCGTTTTTGGCCAATGTCGGTTGAAGAATGTCCTAAACAATTCTTGGATGTATTGGGAATTGGTAAAACACTGATTCAATTGACTTATGAGCGATTAACAAAGGTTGTTCCTGATAAAAACATCTACATTGTTACCAATGAAAGTTATGTTGAATTGGTAAAAACACAACTGCCAATGCTCAAATCAAATCAAATTTTAACTGAGCCTGAGCGAAAAAACACGGCGCCTTGTATTACTTACGCAGCTGCTAAAATTTATGCGCTAAATAAGGAAGCAAATCTAATTGTTGCACCTTCAGACCACTTGATTTTAAAAGAATCAAAATTTGAACGCATTATAAACACAGCTTTAATTCGCTCGGATAAAGAAGATAGAATTCTAACTTTAGGCATTAAACCAACTCGTCCTGATACAGGATATGGCTACATCCAATTCCATCAAGATGGAGATATCATCGCTGGACAAATTTCTAAAGTAAAACACTTCACCGAAAAGCCAAACAGAGAAATGGCCGAAATCTTCCTGAAAAGTGGAGACTATTACTGGAATTCAGGGATTTTTGTTTGGAAAGCGAAAACGATTTTAAAAGCATTAAAGAAATTTAAGCCTGATTTACACGAATTGTTTTGCGATGATTTCGAAATCTACAACAGCCCTGGTGAATACGAATACGTGAATGAAGCATTCAGAAAATGTGAAGATATTTCTATTGACTTTGCAATAATGGAAAACGCTAAAAACGTTGATGTTATTTTGGCTGATTTTGACTGGAGCGACCTTGGAACTTGGGGTAGTTTATTCGACCACTTGGATAAAGACGTTAACGGAAACAGTGTTAAAGGAGACAATACTCATGTTTTTAAATCTTCAAACTGTTTAATTAATTTACCCAATCATAAATTGGCTATTATTCAAGGTTTGGACAACCATATTGTTGTAGAATCAGACAATCGTTTGCTTATTCTTGACAAAAAAGACGAACAAAGTCTTAAAACTTATTTAAAAGCAATAGAAGAAGGAAATAATTAATCTTCTCTAGAAACGCATACAAACTTTACATATTTTAAAACTATGAATCTAGAAATTCCCAATGATTTCAACTCAGACAGTGATGACAAACCATTCACAGCTTGTAAAGTTTGCGACCGCGACTTAAGTGAAGGAAATACACCTTACTCCATTGAAAAGGCTTATAAAAGAGTTGATGAGAACCAAGATGTTACTCTTTTTGAGGTAGCGATTTGCATGCCTTGCGCTGAAAAACAATCGGAGAAAATGAGCAAAGAATCTAAAGCTTATTTAATGAAAATGATGGGTAGCGCTACATTCTTAGAAAAACGCCAAAACCGTTGGAAAAAAGACTGGAGAGCCGATTGGAAATCTGCTTGCTTATTCTCTGATGAAGAAGTGAAACTCAATGATGAATACCATATTGTTGGTCAATTTCAAGGTGGAAAAATCATTCCAACGATGACGCCGTTTATTATCGGACAAAGTTATATCGAGGAAATTCAAGAAAATCTGTCAGTAGAAACAAAAGAAGAAATGGATAGGTTTGGTGAGCAGTTTTTAGGTCCAGATCCAGCGTTAAGGGCTTTATTGAAAGATCATCAGTTTGTAATGGTGTAATCAATTACGAATGATTTAATTACGAATGACGAAAGAAGGAATTACGAATTGGTGGAGATGTTCGCTGTGCTCAGGTTGGATTTTTTACTGAGTCGCACGGAGATTTATGCACCTTTGGTGAATAGAGAGAAAGGATATTAAATCTTTGGTCTCGGCAGCCCAAAGAGACCGCGAGGGAAAAAGCACCAACTTCACGACAATATAGCTAAACTTAAAATTGAGGCCAAAAACACCAGTAAGCTTAAAATTCATACTATTTTGAGGTAAGGATGAAAAATCATATCAAATTTAAGGTCAGAGTCATAGCTCGCCTTAAAAAAGACACTATTTTGAGGTTAGTTTAATTTATCTTTTACTGGAGTCGCTATATTTAAACCTTAGTTGGTGACTAAAATTACTCTACTTATTTTCAGAGCTTTCTCGTTCGTATTTACGAAACTCCCAAATTCGTAATTTATATTCCGATAGCCATCGGAACGTAATTACTATATTAAACTACTCGTAACCATCTTTATACAACAAGTTATTATAAGGATAACGAATCTGGAAAATCGTTTTTACTTCATCGTAAATCACGTGTTTTAGCTCTTCAAAATTAGTTTTTTCTTGAGCTGAAATAAAGACACATTTCTTAGAGTCTATTTTAGACATCCATTGCTTTTTCAATTCCTCAAGGGTATAGTTTTCGCTAGACTTTGGAGATAAATCATCCTCGTCTTGGGGAACATATTTGTAGGCATCTATCTTATTAAACACTACAATTGTAGGTTTTTCTGTTTTATCAATTTCTGCCAAGGTTTCGTTTACTACTTGATAATGGTCTTCGAAATTCGGGTGAGAAATATCTACAACATGAATTAAAAGATCAGCCTCTCTTACCTCATCCAAGGTAGACTTGAAGGATTCAACCAATTGATGTGGCAACTTTCTAATAAATCCAACAGTATCTGTCAATAAGAACGGAAGATTGTCAATCACCACCTTTCTAACCGTCGTGTCTAGGGTAGCAAAAAGTTTATTCTCAGCGAACACCTCAGATTTACTAATGGCATTCATGATTGTGCTTTTCCCTACGTTGGTATATCCAACCAAGGCAACACGCACTAGCTGACCACGATTTCCTCTTTGAACAATTTTCTGCTTATCAATTTCCTTTAGTTTCTTCTTCAGAAAACTAATTCTTTCTTTAATAATTCTTCGGTCAGTTTCAATTTGACGCTCACCTGGTCCACGCATACCAATCCCCCCTTTTTGCTTATCAAGGTGAGTCCACATATTGGTTAATCGCGGCAATAAATATTGATATTGTGCCAATTCAACTTGCGTTCTGGCATGAGAAGTTTGAGCTCTAGAAGCAAAAATATCGAGAATTAAATTACTTCTGTCTAGAATTTTAACCTCCATTAATCTCTCGATATTTCGAAGTTGAGATGGAGATAGCTCATCGTCAAAAATCACCAAATCGATTCCATTTTCAACAACGTATTTTCTTACCTCTTCAATTTTTCCAGTTCCTAAAAATGTTTTAGAATCTGCCATTTGAAGTTTCTGCAAGAACTTTTTATGTGTAATTGCTCCCGCTGTCAATGCAAGAAATTCAAGCTCATCGATATGATCGATTGCTTCTTCCTCTGACTGATTTTGTTCGATTACTCCAACTAAGACAGCTTTTTCACCTTCTAGACTTTCTGTTAATTTACCTACTTCCATTCACTAATTCTACGGTTTCTTTTTATATAAATCTTTGATCCATTAAACCTTATAACAACCTAATGTTCAATTTGTTTATGACCTAGAAATATCCAGCCCCCAAATCACGAAAGAAAGGCCAAGGGATTGCGATAAAAATGATGATTAATCCTAAACCATAATATCTTAATATCATCTTATGCTTACTTGCTGGTTCAGGAAGGCTTTCTGCTTTTTTTCTACCTAAAGTAACCAATGTAATTCCAACTACCATCAATAAGATATGTTCCAAAGTGAAAAACCTTATACTATCAAAGTCTTTATCAAATATTTCTTTTACAAACTGAACTTTTGGACTCAAAAAGTACAAAACCAAACCTAACACCAATTGTATGTGCAAAAAGATCATTGCAAAAAGATTAATCATTTTATCCTTTTTTTCATACTTATTTGATTTCAAATTTGCGATTGCATTAAATATTGCAATAACTAATAAAGCGAGTACAATATACCTTAAACCTGAGTGAGCTGCTATTAATCCTTTCATCTTTTTATTTTTTGTTCAAAAATACCATATTTGAAAGATTAACAGGCATAAAAAGATAAAAATTAAGGCTGAATTCGAACACCACTTGATGTTCGACTCGCATTAACAAAATAATACGACTTCCCATCTTCGTTTACTTCTTCATACTGCATCGCCATTACACGCAATACAGCGTTCCCTAACCCGACTTTTTCGAGTTCCTCTTTTGAAAAAACAGCTTGAGTTTGATTACCCGCAATTACTTTTACGACCGACCCTCGTTGACCATGAATAGCCAATGACAATGAATCAGCATCACCAACCATACTCGTTTGAAAAATATATGCCGAAGAAATTGATGGCGTTCCAGACATAACAAAACTTCTACTTGGAAGGCTGTCGATTGGATTGTCTAATAAAAAAGAAGGCCATACATCTCCCTGAGCTCGCCAAGTCATTGTATCTGGCATATACAGTAAAACTTCAGTATTGTTCAAAGCAGCATAATGTGAATAAAAGTGATTATTGTTTTCTTCTAAACTTTTAAAAGACAACTGACTCATAAAAATGTATTGCTTCATCTCCAAATCTCCAGCACTCACTAAATTGTTGTTAGCGTCTTTAAATTGAGCCCTCAAGTAATAATTTGATTTCATTATATTGAATTTGCCATAAATCGTTTCAATCCCAGCTTTATCTACCATTAAAGTTGCTGTGTTAGGCCCAAAATCAGGAATATAAGGTTCGTAAACTGGATCTTGATAAATACAATAACTGTTGAGTGATTTTTCCGCTTGACTATCATAATTAACTGCATATTCATCTGTACAACCTACTTTCTTACAACTTCCAAAAAGAAATGCTACCACAAATACTAGGAGAACATTCGTTTTTAATTTCGATATTTTAAAAGTAAAATTCATTTATTTCGTTTTTGATATTGGTAAAGTGTAACTCAATCCAACCCTTAAACCAAATCTGTCGATGACAGTTCTTGATATTGCTTGGTCGTCTATCAATTCATTAATATCTTTTCCGATGAGATTAATCTGCTCCTCTTCTTTGTCGGTCAAATCCCATTTAAAGTACTTTTGTGAGATTACTCTTATATCATTTAAAATTGAAAAATTGATATTTAATGATTTGTACAGTCTTACGTTCATTCCCAACCAGATTGAAACGCTTAATGGTGTAGATTGATAGTGATGAGAATCATAAAATTTATATTCATGTTTCTGGAAATTTGTAGCATAATAATTACCCGCATATGGTCTTACTGAACGAGGAAAAGCAAGATTACCATTATTCATATAACCATTTTTAAAATTAGTATAAATCTCTGTCATAAATGAAGCTCCAACAATCAACGATACTATTTTTTCATTATTAGACTGATACTCAAAACCAACCCCTAGTTGCTGACTGGCAAATGTATAAGCCTCAAAAACTTCTTTAGACATGTTGCCAAATAATTGATATGCTCCAAAAGCCTTAACATTACCTGTGCTCATTTCAAATTGAAGTCCAAGCTGAAGATCAGAGGCGAGAAACAATTGGCTTGACCCGAGTTCGTTGGGTAAAGCCCCTGACACACCGATATGTATCGACCTGTCCTGCTGACCGATACTCCTTGTTACTAAAGAGCACAAAATCAACAATGTCAAAAAAGTATTTTTCAAACTCATTCTTTTCACAATTTACTTTTTGATATGTATGGAATTAAGTAACTCAGCGATAATGTATATCCCGCTCCTATTCCAAATCCATTAGGGTAGCTAGATATATAATTTAAGTTTCCGCCTAAATCAATTGTTATTTTATCAAAAACCACTGAAGCTAAGATGTCTATTCCTACATAGGCTTCCAAGCTCTCTGTTTCATTTGAATATAAAACAGTACCCGCTCTATATCGAAGTTTAGGACTTACCTTAGCTTGCTCAATTAACCGATGGCTTATACTCAACCCCAACTGGTAAGTTGTAATTTCTCTGTCCGCTTTAGAATTCCATAAAGACAAATCTAGAGCGGTTCTAATTTTCGAATTAAACTGATACCCCGCCTCAATTCCATATTGATTGAAACGCGTTGTTTCACCCATAGGTATTTGTGTCAGAAATTCTAATGGAAGTGACAGAAACCACACTGGACTAACCAGTCCACTTTTTGTCACTCCAACAAAAACTCCTTTTTGCTCTTGTGCAACAGATCCAAGAGAAATTGTGAGTAACAAGAAAAGTAGTGTTCTTCGCATTTTAATTCTTTTAAGCTTGAACTAATCATATTTATTGACAATCCACTGACAAATTTATAATAAAATATACCTAAAAACAACCGATTTGAATTATTGATCCTTTATAATTATTAATTTCGCACCTTAAAACTTGGAAGACCAATGAAAATAACATATTTGCTATCAATTTTAGTTCTGATTTTTAGTTCAATTACATTTGGACAAATTCCAGTACCAAATAATGGTATGAAAAAATCAGAGCCATCAACTTACGTTTTGCGCAATGCAAAGATTATTGTTAGTCCCGATAAGGTTATCAAAAAAGGCTCTTTAGTCATTGAAAATGGAAAGATAATTTCCGTAGGTAAAATGGTTCGCTTTCCTGATGGCGCTATCATACTAGACATGGAAGGAAAAACTATTGTTCCTTCTTTTATCGAAAGTTACTCCTCCATTGGCCTACCAAAAGCTGAAGGAAAGGAAGGGGGTTCCAGGCCGCAAATTGAAACAAGCAAACAAGGTGCTTATTATTGGAACGAATCAATTCACCCAGAAGTAGATGCTGCAAGCTATTTCAAAACAGACATTAAAGCATCAGAACTACTTCAGCAAATGGGGTTTTCAGTTGCTGTAACCCACATTGATGATGGAATAGCAAGAGGAAGTGGAGCCATTGTTGCCTTAGGAGATATTCCTTACAAGGATGCCATTCTAAAATCTAAAGGAGCTGCTTATTTCTCCTTGGAAAAAGGGGTTTCAAAGCAAACCTATCCTTCATCACAAATGGGTGCTATTGCATTATTACGTCAAGCTCTTTATGATGCGGAATATTATAAAAACCACAAGGAAATACTCTCTGGAAATCTTTCATTGAGTGCTTTAAACGAGCAGCTTTCTGGTCCAATGATTTTCAATGTAAATGACAAGTTAGAAGTTTTTAGAGCTAAAAAGATTGCTAACGAATTTGACCTTGATTTTATCATTCTTGGTGGAGGAAATGAATTTGAGCAAATCAAGGATTTTAAAGATTGGAAACAAACCATGATTTTGCCAATCAACTTCCCGGAAGCATATGATGTTGGCGATCCATATTTGTCTCGCGAAATTCCTTTAAGCGATTTAAAAGAATGGGAATTGGCTCCTTCAAACCCGTTTTTATTAAAGAAAAATAATGTGAAGTTTGCTATTTCTTCAAAAGGACACACCAAAGCCGAAGATTTCTGGAAACATTTTCACAGTGCTTTAGAACGAGGACTTTCACGTGAAGATGCTTTGGCTGCTTTAACCACAATTCCTGCTGAAATTTTCAAAATAGGTGATCAATTGGGAACTTTAGATGAAGGCAAAATTGCAAGCTTCTCTGTTTTTGATCAAGATCCTTTTGAGGTGAAGAATGCGGTTCTTGAAGAATCATGGTCTTTAGGGAAACAACATTTCGTTACGCCAAAAGCAGATATTGATATCCGTGGAAAATACAGAATCAGTATGCCTGAAACATCTTATGTAATTGATATCAAAGGAACAGCTGAAAACCCAACAGGAACAGCGATAAGCTACAAAACGGTTGTCGATTCAAACACAATGAGGTCAAAAATCGACACATTGAAATCCAATGTTGGTGTTAAGGTGGATTACAGAGACGCAGTTTTTCATTTTGAAGTAAGAGACAATAAATATGAAGGTGTAATTACACTTCACGGAAATTTCAGTCCGAAGATTGATGCCTTTATTGGCCAGGGTCAACTACCTGATGGAACTTGGGTGAAATGGGCTGGAATTCAAATATCTAAATTTAAAATTGACGCGAAAGAAGTAGAAAAAAACAAGGTTGTTGTAGATACCAATTCAATTGGAAAAGTTTGGTTTCCAAATATGGCTTATGGTTTTGATACTTTACCGAAAAAGAAAACATACGTACTGAGAAACGCGAGAGTTTGGACCAATGAGAAGGATGGAATTATAGAAAAAGGAACTGTAATTCTAAAAGATGGAAAGATAGACTTTGTTGGCTCAGGAACTTTTAGTATTCCAACAGGAGCAATTGAAATTGACTGTAATGGAATGCACATTACTTCAGGAATTATCGATGAACATTCTCACATTGCCATTTCGAAAGGTGTAAATGAAAGCGGACAAGCTGTTTCAGCTGAAGCAAGCATTGCAGATGTTGTACGCAATGACGACATCAATATTTATCGCCAATTATCTGGTGGAGTAACAGTTTCCCATTTATTGCATGGATCGGCAAATCCAATTGGTGGACAATCTGCCATAATCAAATTAAAATGGGGTTATTCTCCAGAAGAAATGTTGGTGAAAGACATGCCTAAGTTTATCAAATTTGCCTTGGGTGAAAATGTTAAACAAAGCAACTGGGGAGATCACCAAACGGTGCGTTTTCCACAAACAAGGATGGGTGTTGAACAGGTATTCTACGATGCTTTTATTCGTGCGGAGGAATACAAGAGAAAATGGAAAGAATACAATGCACTTTCTCCAAAAAAAGCAGAAAGAAGTAATATTACACCGCCGGCCATCGATTTAGAATTAGAGACAATTTGGGAAGTTAAGAAAGGAAAACGTTTTATTAGTTGCCACAGTTATGTGCAAAGCGAAATCAATATGTTAATGAAAGTTGCAGATTCAATGGGCTTCACGGTTAATACTTTTACGCATATTTTAGAAGGTTATAAACTAGCTGATAAAATGGAGAAACACGGCGCTGGAGGAAGTACATTCTCCGACTGGTGGGCTTACAAATACGAAGTGAAAGACGCAATTCCTTTCAACGCAAACTTAATGCAAGAACAAGGAGTTGTTGTTGCAATTAACTCTGATGATGCAGAAATGGGACGTCGCTTAAATCAAGAAGCAGCGAAATCTATAAAATACGGAGGAATGTCTGAAGAAGACGCTTGGAAAATGGTTACTCTAAACCCTGCTAAACTTCTACATCTTGACGAGAGAATGGGAAGTTTAAAGAAAGGAAAAGATGCTGATGTAGTGATTTGGACAGACAACCCATTAAGTATTAATGCACAAGTTTCAAAAACATTTATTGATGGAGAATTGCTTTATGATTCGTATAAAAATGTTGATTATTATTATAGAATTCAAAAGGAAAAAGCACGAATAATTACAAAAATGTTAGCTTCTAATAAAAACGGGGATGCCAAGAAGCCTTTTATAAAAAAGAAGGAAAGACATTGGCACTGTGATACAATTGGAGATTCAAAAGAATAGAAAATGAAAGCAATAAAAATTATATTAACGTTTGCACTTATTCAATGTATTGGTCTTACTGGATCAGCTCAAAAAACCATTTTATTTTCCAAAGGAAGAGTACATGTGGGAAATGGAAAAGTGATTAACCAAGGACTTATTGGAATTAAGGGAGAAAACATCATTTTAGTAGACAATGCGTTGACCCACAACTTGGATAGATCAATGTGGGATACTATTATAGATCTAAAAGGACTGGATGTTTACCCAGGATTCTTCGCTCCAAATTCTAAGTTGGGACTAACAGAGATTGATGCCGTAAGAGCAACTAGAGATTTTAACGAAGTAGGAACTTACAATCCTCATGTCCGTGCGCTAACTGCCTTCAATGCTGAATCTGACATCATAGGAACTGTAAAAACAAATGGTGTATTTTATAGTCAGGCAACTCCAGAAGGCGGTGTAATTTCGGGTTCATCTTCTGTAATGAGTTTAAATGGATGGAACTGGGAAGATGCTGTCTTGAAAGTAGATGATGGAATACACATCAACTGGCCTTCTACTGTTGCAGGTGGCGGCTGGTGGGCCGAACCTGCTCCAAAAGTAGCAAATGACAATTACAGCTCCCAACTAAAAGAAATCAGAACATTTTTTGAAGCAGCATTAGCATACAGCAGTTCAAGAGATGCTTACGACCCGAGATTTGAGGCCATGCGAACGCTTTTTACAGGTGAGAAAAGACTGTATATCCATGCAGATCAAATGCGTGCTTTAATTGATATTATTGATTTTCAACGTGAATTAAAAATAAAATATCCAGTAATTGTTGGAGGTTACGATGCTCACAAAATAGCCGATCAATTGAAGTCTGCTAATATTCCTGTAATGATTAAAGGAGGCCACACACTTCCGTCAAACGAAGACGACCCAGTTGATTTACCCTATCGCTTACCTTACCTGCTAAAGGAAGCTGGTGTTTTATTCTGCATCCAAAACTCTGGAGGAATGGAAACCATGAACACTAGAAACATTCCGTTTTTAGCAGGTACAGCAATGGCTTACGGCCTAACTGAGGAAGAAGCAATTACTGCAATTTCATTGAGCACTGCAAAAATATTAGGCGTTGACAAAATTGCTGGAAGCATTGAAGAAGGAAAAAGAGCTACATTTTTCGTCAATAAAGGAACACCTTTAGATATGCGAACAAATGATCTAATTTTCGGAGTAATTAATGGTGAGTTTATCGACCTTTCAAATGTTCAAACTAAGCTCTACGACAAGTACAAAAAGAAATACGAAGACAAAAATTAAAACAAAAAATAAAGCATAAAAAAAGAGCTTATCAAACATTTGATAAGCTCTTTTTAATTAATGATTGAACATTATTTTTTCTCCATCATAGCTGGCTTCTCCTTTGTTGGGTGATCAACAGGTCTTACAGCGCGTTCATCAACATTTTTCTGAACTCCAACTTTTGTTTCGTTTGCATTCACTTTAACTGATTCTCTTACATCATTTACAGACTCTTTAACAACCTCCTTAGTACCTTTTACAGTTGCTTTAGTGTCTTCCTTAGTCTCATCGATATTTTCTTTAACCTCCTCAGTTTTTTCTTCGATTTCTTCGCCTGCTGCTTCACCAGCTTCTTTCATTTCCTCTCCTGTGTCCTCAATTGCGTCCTTTACATCGTCCACCTCAGATTCAACAGAACTCTCGCATGAAGCAAATGCAAATGTCATTGCAAATGCAGTAGCGTAAATAAATACTTTTTTCATAATAAATAAATTTTAGTTAACTATTAATAGATATTTTGCAAAGATATAAATAATTCGTAAGGTACAAAAGAGGCCCTTTTGATTTTATCTTTGGAAGTTAGTATGCTATCTATACGATAACGCAATAGAATAGACTTTAAAAACTAAATAATCAAACAACTGCTATGAAAATTTCAGCTTGGACGAATATTTATCTTTTATAATTTTCTCTTAATTTCGATTATGATAAGAAATGAATCCTCAAAAAACCCTCAATGAAGTCATTAATAACCCTGTTTTTCAATTTTACTACTTACTTTTTTGGTTTTTATGCATAGGAACTAAAACTTTTCAGAGTAACTAGCTTTGGAAAAAACGTTCAAATGAGAAATATAATTTACATGTCAGGTGTTTAAAGGCAAACCTGAAGTGAATCTCGGCTTTAATTATCACTCCTTTGGATGCAGCACTATCTGTTTTATCGACAGAAAAGAAAAAGTGATAGAAATTAAATATGATAATAGGCATTGCAGTTTAACAACAAATATCGGACGCAAAGGTGTTTATTCTGAATATAGCTTTGTACCTTTGTGTGTAATCAAATTAATAGTTATGGACATTAAAGCAATACGTTCTCAATTTCCGATTTTAGAGGAGAAAATTCACGGAAAACCTCTGGTTTATTTTGACAATGGGGCAACCACTCAAAAACCTCTATCTGTGATTCAGCGTATTAACGATTATTATTCTAAAGAAAATGCAAATATCCATCGTGGCGTTCACACATTGAGTCAGGAAGCGACATCAGCTTATGAAAATGCAAGAACAACCATTCAGAAATACATTGGAGCAAAAGAAAATCATGAGGTTCTTTTTACAAAAGGAACTACAGACAGTATTAACCTTGTAGCTTATTCGTTTGGAGAGCTTTTAAATGCTGGTGATGAAGTTATTATTTCAGCAATGGAGCACCACTCGAATATTGTTCCTTGGCAAATGCTTTGTGAACGAAAAGGATGTAAACTGCGCATTATTCCAATTGATGACAAAGGAGATTTAATTTTAGATTCTTATGATAGTTTACTTTCAGAGAAAACAAGACTAGTTGCTGTTACGCATATTTCTAATTCGCTGGGAACGGTAAATGATGTAAAATATATTATTGAAAAGGCACATACTGTTGGAGCGAAGGTTTTAATTGATGGTGCCCAAAGCATCCAGCATATCCAAGTAAACGTGCAAGAGTTGGACTGTGATTTTTATGCTTTTTCGGGACATAAGATTTTTGGACCAACAGGAATTGGAGTTTTATATGGAAAAGAGGAAATTTTGAATCAAATGCCGCCTTATCAAGGAGGTGGTGACATGATCAAAGAGGTAACATTAGAAAAAACAACCTACAATGTTTTGCCTCATAAATTTGAAGCAGGAACACCAAACATCGCTGGTGGTATAGGCTTAGGAGCTGCTTTTGAGTTCTTAAATTCCCTTGACATGAAAAAAGTAGTAGCACATGAACAAGAACTACTTGATTATGCAACTGCTGAATTAGCTAAGATTGAAGGAATTAAATTCTACGGTCAAGCCAAAGAAAAAACAAGTTTAATTTCGTTTTTAATTGATGGACTACATCCTTATGATGTAGGAACATTACTTGACAAAATGGGAATTGCTGTAAGAACAGGGCACCATTGTACACAGCCAATTATGGATCAATTCTGTATTCCTGGTACAATCCGTGCGTCTTTTGCCCTTTACAACACAAAGGATGAAATAGATGTGTTTATTACTGCTTTGAACAGAATAATTCCAATGCTAAAAAACTAATTATTTAAAATTTAAAACATGAGTATTAAAGAAAAAGAACAAGAAATTATAGATGAATTCGCCCTTTATGATGATTGGATGGATAAATATGAATACATCATCGAATTAGGTAAAGAATTACCATTGATTGATGAACAATATAAAACAAAAGACCGACTTATTAAAGGATGTCAATCTCAAGTTTGGCTTCATGCCGATTGTATAGACAACAAAATGAAGTTCACTGCAGATTCTGATGCAATTATCACAAAAGGAATTATCGCATTATTAATTCGTGTGGTAAATGATGAATCTCCAGCAGATGTTGCAAGGTCTGAATTCAAATTTATCAAAGAAATTGGATTGCAAGAACACCTTTCTCCTACCCGATCAAACGGCTTAGTGAGCATGGTAAAAGACATGAAGTTGAATGCTTTAAAAGCAGCAAAATAATGAAGCTTCCAATTAAGAATTTATACTTCCCATTATTCTTAATCACAACTGTAACAATACTTACAAGTTGCGAAGACCCAGAATTGGATGCATTAATGGCAGACTATTGCGAATGCATTAGTGAGTCAAGATATGACGATAGCAGACACATAGAGTGCATAGAAAAAATGGATTCTATAAAGATAAAATACAAGGAGCAACCTCGAAAGATATTAAAGGTTATTGAGAAAACTGACGAGTGCTATTAATTCTCTATTCCTTTAAGGAAATTCGGAAGATTTGCATTCTTAGCAACTTCATCGTCTCCTAAAATCAAAAGTGCGTGTGGTCTATTTCTATCCAACCACATATTGAAATTAGAATTTGTTGCTGCTAAAGTTCCGTTGATGTCTACTTTATGAACTGGAATATTCCCTTTACCCAATTCTGATTGTAGATCGTCATCGTCTTTAGAGAAATTATGGTTTTCATGGAACAAAACGACACCGTCAACGATTTCACTCAAATCATCTTTCCTCTGAGTTGTCGGAACCACTTGCAAACGCTTACCTTCTGCCCATTCAGCAATGGCTTTCCCAAACTTATTGTCTTCGATAACGTATATGGTTTCTATTTTCATTCTATAATCAGTTAAAACAGCCTTTATTTAGGCGGGTAAAATAAGGCGCAAAATAAGGCACAAAAATAATGACTTCTTATTAATATCAAACTAAAACGGCATAATTAAATAAAAATAAACTTCAATATTATTGAACTTTATAAGATAATCTAATAACACCGAAAATACTAATATGTTTTAGAGAGTAAAAGACAATTAATTCGACTCTATATGACTTTGTGTAGGAATGATTATTAAAGAATTTAGCAGTTGAGAAATAACATCCATTAATTCACCTTCTCATCTACATACCTATACCCAACACCTTTAACAGTTTGAATATAATGAGAACCAATTTTTTCGCGTAATTTTCTTATGTGCACATCTATTGTTCTGTCTCCAACAACTATATCAACGCCCCATACAGAAGAAAGAATTGCTTCTCTGTCAAAAACGTTCCCCGGTTTTGAAGTTAGAAGAGATAACAATTCAAATTCCTTTCTTGGTAAATGTATAGTTTCTCCCTTTAGTGTAACGACATATCGTTCTCTATCCACTGCAAGATCAGACTTTTTCAGATCAGCCGTTCTGAACCGTCGCTTACTTCTTCTCAATAGCGCATTGATTCGACTGATTAGCACTTTAGGCTTTAAAGGTTTTGCTATATAATCGTCTGCACCAGCATCTAGGCCAGCAACTTGACTATAATCTTCGTTACGAGCTGTGAGAAAACAAATTAGAATCCCATCATAAACAGGGTCTTTTCTGATGATCTCACAAACCTCTATCCCATCCATTATTGGCATCATCACATCCAAAAGAACAAGGTCAATCTTGTCTTTATTTTCTTTTAAAAGCGCTAATCCCTCTTTTCCATTACTGGCTAAAAAACAGGAAAAACCGTGTTTTGAAAGATTATATTCTAATAATTCCCGAATTTCTTCTTCGTCATCTAAAATCAATACACCTTTCATTGGAATTTATTATTGTTTTGTCAAAGATAAAAATTCTAATTTAATATCTTACAAAGCTTTAATTTGTTTCAAAATGAGGTATAATCAAAACAATGCATTTTTGATTTTTTGTGAATTAATGTATTAATTAAGCAAGCTCTTTCAAGCAATATCCATACATTGTACGGTACCAAAATAAAAAAACATATGAAAAAATTATTGCTATTTTCAAGTATTATTATGTTAACAACTTTTTCTTATGCACAAAGCTACGGCTCTGGGATTGGTGTTAAATCACTAAGCCCAGGAGGCGGACCCTTTGGAGGAATGGGTATTAACTACAAAGTAAATATAGGAGGTGGAAGTGCCTTAGATATGACTTTCGGAGGGGGGTCTCACCACCTTGCAGGACAATTGCTCTATGAATGGCAAAGAGAAACCGGCTGGACTCCTGGTCTTGACTGGTACATCGGTGTTGGTGGAACTCTAGGTTTATGGAGTAAAAGCTATTATTATGATTGGGATGATGATGATTACTACAAGTATAAATATAAGAATCATAAATACCAAAGTGGTTTTTTCATAGGAGTTGATGCTGTAATTGGATTAGACTTCAACCTTGAGCCAAATACCGGTATTCCAATTGGTATATCACTAGAGGCAGGTCCAAGCGCTGGACTTGTGAATAGCGGTGGTTTCGGAATGAATTCAGCTCTTGCGATTAGATATATTATTAACTAGTTTCTAGTTGTAAAATTTCACAATGAAAAACGCCCAGTAAAAATTATTTACTGGGCGTTTTTTTATTCGTTTATATAGTGTTTAAACAGTGTTTAAATATCTTTGAACGCCCGAAGCTCTCAGTGCAGAGCGATACGCATTCTAGGATAAAACCTAGTATCTTTCGAAGTTGTTTTAGTCCTTTCAAAATAAATTTGCCTTCGGTGATTTCACTGCCTTCGACAAGTCAGCGGGACTCTCCTTTGTTAACTGCGGTGATTGGGTCTGCCAAAAGCGTCGAAGGCAACAATTCAAAGTTAATTACTCAACATAACTCAATCTCAACATATTTGATTTCCCTTTTAATTCAATTGGCATTGATGCGATATTAATAACCAATTCACCTTCTTTCAAAAATCCTTTTTCTTTCAGAATATATTTAATATCTGCAATTGTATGATCGGTACTTACCATTTTATCATAGTAAATTGCACGAACACCCCACACTAAGTTCAGCTGTGTTAAGATTTCACGGTTACTAGTAAATACAAATATTTGTGATTTCGGACGCTGAGATGCAATTTTATAAGCGGTATATCCAGAAAAGGACATAGTTACAATTGCTTTTGCGTCAACTCTATTTCCAAGTCTTGTTGCATTAAAACAAATTGAGTCAGAAATAAAACGCTCTTGGTTTTTCTCTGGAACTTCTTCTTTGTAATAAATCAAGTCTGAATCTTCAATCTTACGTACGATTCTATCCATTGCTTGAATAACAGTAATTGGATGTCTCCCAACTGATGTTTCTCCTGAAAGCATAACAGCATCCGTTCCGTCTAAAACAGCATTAGCAACGTCATTAACCTCAGCTCTTGTTGGAGTATAATCTTCAATCATACTTTCCATCATCTGTGTTGCAACGATAATTGGTTTGGCATGGAGATAACATTTTTTGATCAACATTTTCTGTACTAATGGAACATCTTCCATCGGAATCTCAACTCCTAGGTCACCCCTAGCAACCATGATAGCATCTGTTTCGCGGATAATTGCATCAATATCTTGAATCGCTTCAGGCTTTTCAATTTTCGCTACAATCTTTGCTTTGTTGTGGTGCTTGCTAATAATATGTTTCAACTCTATGATGTCTCTTGCAGAACGCACGAAAGACAAACCAATCCAGTCTACGTTATGGTCCATAGCGAATTGCAAATCTTCAGTGTCTTTTTCCGTTAAAGAAGGCAATGAAATAACAGTATTCGGCAGATTAACACCTTTGTTTGAAGAAAGGATTCCACCATGTGTTACAACCGCTTGAATTACTTTCCCATCTGTTGAGATGACTTCCAACTCAAGTTTACCATCGTCCAACCGGATGCGTTCTCCTGGATTAATATCTTGTGCTAACTGAGTATAATTAATTGAGAATTTTTTACTTGTCCCGATCACTCCTTTTTCAGTAACAATTTCCACACTTTCCCCTGGAATTAAATCAACACCGTTGTTTTCCATTTCACGTGTACGAATTTTAGGTCCTTGTAAGTCGGCCAAAATTGCGATATTCAATCCAGTTTCTTCGTTTAATTCACGAATTATATTGATTACCTCTTCATGGTCTTTATATGAACCATGAGAAAAATTGATTCTTGCAACATTCATTCCCGCTTCCATCATTCCCCTTAACACCTTTTTAGATGATGAGGAAGGACCTAACGTAGCTACAATTTTTGTTCTTTTCATTTTTTAATTTTTTTTTATTTGAGTATTTTAGTCGATACGATTTAAAATATGAACTTATTTGCAGATTTTAAATCGTAAGGATCAAAACTAAATGCGGTTAAAATACTCGGTATGTTTTTGAGTTGGGCCAACAATTTGTCAACGTCCACAACTCCCGCGTCTTTAATTACCAAGAAGAAATCAATTTGTGATTGCTCTGGAACTAAAAATTTACCATTGCTTTTATTTTGTATAAAGTAGTAACTGACTAGACCTTCTTCATCTTCCCACTCGTAGAGCGAATGAGAAGAATTCACAACTCCTTTTCTTCCAGAAACCATAAATGGTTCGATGGATTTCTTAAGTCTTAAACCAATTCGTTCATTTATAGACCAACATACTCTGTAATCACCTAAATGACTGCATAAACCTATCAAATCAAAATTAAAGTCGTCTTCTAAACTTAAGGTATATTTTGCCATAAATAATTAATCTACAAGATATCAAATTTACAAAATTTTGGTCGATACTCAATATTAATAAAACTATTAATTAATCTTCTCGATTCGGTACCACAACAAAGGTGTTTTTGTTTTACCAGGAATTAACAATGGATGTGTTAATTTCAACTTCCCAAATAAAGAAGAGCGCGACTCTGTTTGTAACAAAAGAGAATGGTCAGTATAACCGTAAAACAAAATTCTGTATTTACTAAATGACTGCAATCCTTCCACCTTCATTCTCTTTGGTCGCCACGAAATCTCAATTGGCTCAATGAACTGAGTGTTCACATGCGTACAGGCGTTTTCCTTTAACTCTTCGTTTCCTCGCTGTCCAGCAGTTTGAATATTAAATGTTCTATTGTAAACATATCCGGCTGCTACTTCTTGGTCTTTCCCTATTATATATTGATGTTCAACGAGGTCCTTTTCAGAAGACCCAAATCTACTTTTCTCTCGCCCAATTGCCGTTTTGGTGTTGACTAAATTAAGAAACCAATCGCTATTGAAATGTTTTTTTGAATCGATAATATAAGGCCACGACACACGTTCGTCTCTGATATTCACATTACTTTCAACCCCATCTGTATGAATAAAAGCTGCCCAAACAAAATGACCTATTGCACCTGAAAATGGATACCTCATTGCATCTATTTTATGACCTTGATAATCGGAGCATTCGTGCGTTCCATCGCCATGATCAGATTCTCCAAAAAGAACAGGTTTGTTATATGTTCTTCTTAGTCTTTCTATAGTGTTAGCCATAGAATTTTCCTCTTCTCCAAATTCATTGTTTGAACTTGACTTGGAGTAAATCATTTTTTCAGGACTTCCAGAATAATAGGAAATTGAAATAAAGTCTAAATCATCTAAATACCAAGTACTGTCTACAAAGTCTGGGGTTTCTTCAGTAAAATGAGAGTAAATTGCTGTTTTCCCAGTCGGAAACCTCCCGACTCCTCCAAGCAAATGTTGGTTGTACTGAATCGTGTCTTTAATATAACTCGCTATTTGTTTATGGTATTCATAAACTGCCTTTCGTGCAATATCACCAGCTTCAGAAACAAGATCATAAGGCACGTCATTTTCACTCGGATTTTCATCAATATGCCAAGGTTCACAAAGAAGTTCTACTGCAGAAAGACTATTTGAATAGCCCCATCTTGCCATAATATAGCGCGTTCTTTCTTTTAAATATCGCATACCTTCCTCTTTTAAAAACATATCTGAAGGTGTATCGCTATTTAATAAAACAGAATATCCTGAAGGAAGATTTGGGTCTTTGTATGGCCACGCTTTAGGATCAGGCCAGTAATTGGCATAGTCATATCTGAATTGATAATAATCGCCCAGCTTCATAAAGTAGCTGTGATACATCAAATTAAATTGAATTAAAGTGTTGTTCTCCTCACAAAATGAAAGCAACTGATCCATTTCCCAAGCTTGATATTGGCGGTCTTGATAATATCCTACCTCTTCAAATTCTATATCGAATACACTAGGATGCATCAACATTCGAAAGTATTCTCCTCCAGCTCTCACATAATCTTTCACCATTTTTGAATAAGTGGACCAAGCTGAAACATTCAATGTCTCATTCTTGTCTAAACTGTACATTAAGTTGTTATTATTGCTTGGATATGGAAGATTAACACCTGTTGGAATAATCGTTTTCCCATCTCTTTCAAGATATTGAGTGCTGTCATTTAATGAAACAAAACCTTTAAATCTTGAATTAACAACTGTAAAATCAACAGTATCTGAAATATAGGCAGGAACACCTTGAATGGCTATTGATAAACTAACGCTCCAACTTCCAATTTGATCGGGAGCATAGCGAATTCTAAATTGATTTTCAGTCTCTAATTGTTCCCACCTGTTAGCCTCTTCATTTCGTTCAATATCTTTAAACCAAAATCCTATAGCAGAAAATCTTGCTTGACTTTCTTTATGTATAAAATGCGCTTTAACATCTAGATCCCAACTTACAAATGGATTTAATCCTTCTCTGTGATTTGGTATTCCATCCATATATAGTTGAATTAAATCTAGAACAGAGTCTGGGAGATTGACTCCTAGTTCTAACCGTGCATTTTGAGCGACTCCATCTTTTTCTTGATTGATAAATTCAAAATCTAGTTTTTCTAGGGAGCCTAATTGCCCAAAAACAAAGCATGGCAAAAAAACCACGAAGAAAATTAAATGTCGCATAATGATGTTTTGAGTTTTTAAAGATAGTGAATTATAAAGAGAAAACTACAGGTCTACTTGGTGCTGCATCATTTTCGAATGGCGCAACTTGAAGGTTCAATAAATATTCTCCATCTTTGGCTTCCTCGGGAACGAAAATCATTTCCGTAATTGTGCGATCGAATCTTGGATTATTTGGAACCTCCCAAAACCCGTGATGAAAAGCCAACTCTCCGTTGTCTGATTCTTTATCTACACTTGGCAAGTCAATTAAAAGATGCTTAACATTTAAAGCGTTAACTATCTCCAAGCACGCAACATCAATATACGGTGGATTTGTGGATGAATAATTCTTTGATTTTTTCTCTTTTGTATTTGGAAGAGTCCTAATGATTAAGGCCTCTATTGAATCAAATGCTTTAAGTGCCTCTAATTGTTTAAGAGTGATTACAGCATCTTCACCCCTACTTTCAGGAGTAACGCTTATAATAACAGCCTGAAAAAAATATTGATTAAGGTGCTCATTTATAGAATAAACTTCTGGTGTAATGTGCCCCAAACATTCAGTGTGAGTCCCATGTCCATGCGGATTAAAAAAGATGTTTCTGAAATTAACAGCTCCTCCTTTTTTCACTTCACCAATCCAGCCATCTTCCATCACAGCTTCAAATCTTGGTGGCTTCACATACCAAGCGCTAGGGTTTTTATCATCATTCGACAAAGGGATAGATAAATCTATCCCCTTATTCAAATCAATTTTTTTACCGTCTTGTGTTGTTAGAATCATGGTGTTTTTTAATATTCAAGTTTAAGAATTTCAATACATATTTGAAAGGAAGAACTTAAAGCCTAAAACCTATGACTTTCAAGTAAAACATCCCAACTATTATAAATAAATCCAAGATCTATGTATGCTTTTACTACATTCAAAACTCCCTTACTATCCCTATTCCGCACCTTTAAGATGGGATTTCTTTTCCTCTTTTCTCAATCAATCTTTGATTAGAAAACTTCCAGTACAAGGTATACTTATATTTCTCCGTAGAACCTCTTCCTCAAAACTGAAGCGAAGCTTCTAAGGTAGTGATCTAACGAATTGCTGATAACGACTCTTATAAGTTTCCTTCCCAGTACAACCTTGTGCAAGCGCTTGAGTATAGAAGTATTCAATTCTATTCTCAGGACTTGGGTGCGTGCTCAACCACTCTGGGATTGAACCACCACCTTCAGCTTCAATTTTCTCAAAAAACTTCGCTCCTCCTGCTGCATCATAGTCTGTTGCACAGAGATAAGTTACAGATGCTTTATCAGCTTCTGTTTCGTGTGTTCTTGAAAACTTCAACCCAATGATACTTGCTGAAACATCTTTAATTAGTGCCTTATCACCTGCTATAATACTCAAAAGCACATCAACTCCATAAAGCTGTGTCATTTGACGTGTTGAGTGACGTAAATCTGCGTGACCAATCTCGTGTGCCAAAACTCCAGCCAATTGCTCTTCAGAATCTAAATATTTAATCAATCCTGTATAAACGTAGATATATCCTCCTGGGGTACAGAAAGCATTCTTTGTTTTATCGTCATGAATAATTCTTATTCTCCAAGCAAAATCATCCTTGTGTTTTACTTGTCCAGAATTTAAAATTTTATTTCTGATATCGTAAATATACTTATATGGCACTGGATTTTTCGCGCTGTCCAAAACCGGATACTCTTTGCGATTTCCATCGATTTCTGCCGCAACTTGCCTTCCTAAGTCTTTATCGTTTTCAATAGTAAACAAATTGAAGCTTTTGATCCCACCTCCATTTGTCATTCCGCAACTAGACAAGAATCCAATTGATGATAACAAAATAGAAATGCTCAATAATTTTCTCATAATATGATGTTTTTAGGGGTAAAAATAAATACAAATAACTTGTGATGCAAACCCTAGAAGGTATCCTGTACCAACTTCCTTCAATGAATGTGCATTTAGGATTAAGCGCGCTGACATAACAACTCCGCCAATAAGTAAAACCAATATTAACATAGGAAGTGGCGCTTGTTCTAAAGGTACAGAAAACATATAAACGAAACCAAAAAGTGCTCCTACCCCCATTCCATGTAAACTAATTTTAAAATTTTTTGTAATAAAATAAGCAGCCAAAGATGCGACCCCTCCTCCCATCACCATTGCTTTTATAATTGAAGGAATCATTGCTCCTTCTGCTTGAAACAATAGAAACAGATATAAAACCAAACAATAAAAAGCCATAATTGCAATAGGTGTCAAACGCTCTTCTTTACTCTCCAATTGGAGTGAAGATATGGACTTATTGAGTCGTAAAACCAGCAAAGACAGACCCGGCGCCATTACTATAAATACTAGGAAAAGCAATAAAAACAAAAGTTTCACAGATGGATCCAACATATAAAGTGATTCACTAGCAAGGAAAGAATTGGATTGAACTGGTATATACAGAACAATCAACAGTCCATATATCGGAGTGAATAAAGGCAGGAAAACCCACGAAAGAAAAGTGGAAATTTGTTTCATTAAAGTTCTTTTCTAAGTCGCGCTACAGGAATATTTAATTGTTCACGGTATTTAGCAACAGTTCTTCTGGCAATATTATACCCTTTTTCCTTTAACAAATTCGCTAACTTTTCATCAGTTAATGGTTTGCGTTTGTTCTCATCATCTACTGCTTCCAAAAGAATTTGTTTCACTTCTCTGGTAGAGACTTCCTCTCCTGAGTCTGTTGAAAGTGATTCTGAGAAAAAATGTTTTAACGAGAAAGTACCATATTGTGTTTGAACATACTTTGAATTGGCAACACGTGAAATTGTAGAAATATCTAAATCAACAATTTCTGCGATGTCCTTTAAAATCATTGGTCGCAATTGTGTATCATCACCTGTTAAGAAATATTCTCTTTGGTAATTCATAATCGCTGTCATCGTAGACAATAATGTATTTTGTCTCTGTTGAATAGCATCAATAAACCATTTTGCAGAATCTAATTTACTCTTCACAAAAGTTAAAGCTTCTTTATCCGTCTTTTTTAACTTCGCTCCTTCTGAGTAATTCTGCAGCATTGTTTTATACCCTTGACTAATTCTTAAATCAGGTGCGTTTCTTCCATTTAATGTAAGAACAAGCTTTCCATCTTCATCCATAATTTGGAAGTCAGGAACAACTTGTTGTAAAGATTTAGAAGAACTCTTTAAAGAACCACCTGGTTTAGGATTCAATCGAATAATTTCATGAACAGCATCTTTCAAGTCCTCTTCAGAAATCTCCATTTTAGCTATGATTTTCTTGTAGTGTTTTTTAGTAAACTCCTCAAAATAATCTTCCAAAATCTTCAATGCGGTGTAACGTGTAATGTCGCCATCCTGCCTTCTCTCCATTTGTAGAATCAGACATTCTTGCAAATCTCTAGCGCCAACTCCAGGAGGATCTAACTCCTGAACGTAATGCAATATCGATTCTAAATCTGCTTCAGTTGTGATTATGTTTTGAGAAAAAGCTAAATCATCAACTATAGACTCTAGGTCTCTTTCTAAGTAGCCAGCATCATCCAAACTTCCTATTAAATATGTCGCTATTTGCACTTCTTCTTCAGTTAAGACCTGCATATTTAGCTGACTCAACATCAATTCTTGAAAGGTTTTACCAGCAGATAGTGGCATTGACTTTTCTTCGTCGTCTTTACTTTTATTAGAAATATTTGTTTTATAAGCAGGCTCGTCGTCTGTTAGATATTCATCTATATCAAAATCTCTTTCGTCCTCGCCAACCTCTTCTTCGTATTCTTCTTGCTCAAATTCATCTTCTTCCTCGTCTTTACCTTCTTCAAGCGCAGGGTTAACCTCCAATTCTTGTTTGATGCGTTGATCCAACTCCATAGTTGGTACCTGCAACAATTTCATTAACTGAATTTGTTGAGGTGAGAGCTTTTGCTCCATCTTTTGAGAGAATGACTGTCTAAGTGCCATGGTTATAAATTTTATCTAGGGTTAAGATAAATATAATTTTCCTATTCTTTATGTTTTATTGTTAAAAATCCGCATTACCTGGCGTTCTTGGGAATGGAATTACATCACGAATATTGGTCATACCAGTTGCAAACATCACCATTCTTTCGAATCCTAAACCGAACCCAGCATGTGGAACAGTTCCAAATTTACGAGAATCTATGTACCACCAAACTTCATCCTCATCAATATTGAAGTCTGCACATTTCTTTTTCAAGATATCCATACGTTCCTCACGTTGTGAACCTCCGACTATTTCACCAATTCCAGGAAATAAAACATCCATTGCCGCAACCGTTTTTCCGTCGTCGTTTTGACGCATGTAAAAGGCTTTAATTTCAGCTGGATAATCTGTAATAATTACTGGGCACTTAAATTCTTTCTCTACCAAATAACGCTCATGCTCAGAGTGTAAATCTACACCCCATTCCACGTCGTATTTGAATTTCTTTTTCTTGAAAGGAGTAGAGTTTCTAAGAATTTCTATTGCCTCAGTATAGGTAATACGCTTAAATTCATTATTCACAACAAACTCCAATCTTTCCACCAAACTTAAAGGGTTTCTGTCTTTTTCTGGTTTCGACTTTTGTTCTTGTGCATCACGGTCATTAAGGAATTTGATATCATCTGGATAAAACTCAAGAACGTAATTACACAAGTATTTCAAGAACTCTTCTGTTAAATCCATGTTGTCTTTCAAATCGTTAAAAGCAACCTCTGGTTCTATCATCCAGAATTCCGCTAAGTGACGAGAAGTATTAGAATTTTCAGCTCTAAATGTTGGTCCAAATGTATACACCTGACCTAAAGCCAAAGCTCCAAGTTCAGCTTCTAACTGACCAGAAACGGTTAGATTTACAGGTTTCCCGAAGAAATCCTCGCTATAATCTACTTTCCCATCTTCCGTTCTAGGAACATCATTCAAATCTAAATGCGTTACATGGAACATTTCTCCTGCTCCTTCGGCATCCGATGAAGTGATGATTGGCGTATGTAAATTATAGAATCCTCTATCGTTAAAGAATTTATGAATTGCGAATGTTAATCCATGGCGAATTCTAAACACTGCTCCGAAAGTATTCGTTCTGAAACGTAAATGCGCTTGTTCTCTTAAGAATTCAAGACTGTGCTTTTTTGGCTGCATTACTGTTTTCTGCACCTCATCTGGATTTGCTTCTCCAAGGATTTTCACCTCATCAACAGCAATTTCAATTGCTTGACCCTTTCCTTCAGAAGCGATTAAAGTTCCATGAACTTCTACAGCTGCAGCAGTACTGATTTTTTTTAAAACGGTTTCATCAAAATTTTCATAGTCAATTACCGCTTGAATATTATTAATCGTTGACCCATCATTAATTTGGATAAATCGATTGCTTCTGAAAGCCCTCACCCAACCTTTAACAATAACTTTTTCGCCTACCTCAGACGATTCCAATAACGCTTTAATCTTCGTATGTTTCATTACTTTTATTTTGACTAGTGCAAAAATAGAAAGTTTCGTGATATAGTGACGGGAAATTTGGGATTTGGACGAGGAAAGACTCTCTTTTAATTATGATTGTTTATTCAATCGTTTAAACTTTTCCTCTTTCTTGCAGAATTTCGTTTAATTGACCTAAATAGTGGCTGGTCGGAAACACTAAATAATTAGCTATGTTAAAACTCACTGATAAGTCTCTAAAAAAACCTTGTTTTATTGAAAGTTTATTGAAAACTAAGCAACTCCATTATTTAGTCTAATATTTAGCTTAACCCGTTTAAAACAATACTTTTTATCATATTCGTTATAAACGATCACGGCAATCAAAGACATAATCATCTAAAAAACAAACAGATTCAATATGAATAAAATGAAATTGAGATTGTTTTATACAAATATTTTGAAGAGGAATACCTATCCCTTACTGACAAAGCTACGTTTTGAGATTTCAGCAGAGCGAATTATACTATTCAAAACTAAATGATTACACACAGCACAATTGATTTTATCGGTCTTTGGGAACACTAAAATAATCAGAATTTAAAAAGCATCGAATTCGATGCTTTTAAAAAAGAATAAGGTTCCAACAATTTTACACTAACTCCTGAGAAACGGCAAATTTCAAGTTTTTCATTTAAATCAAAAAGCACCTTCCTGAAAATAGAAAGGTGCTTTTATGAAAGTAAATTAATTCTTATTGCTTAACAACTCTAATTGTTTGTTCAGCATTGCCAGAAACAACTTTAATTAAATAGATACCTGGAGAAAAAGACTCCAATTCAACAAGGCCTTTTGAGCCGTTCGGGAAGTTTTTATGCATTTCTTGACCATAAATATTGTAGACAACAATTGCTTTTAATTGATCACTCGACTCAACATTGACAATGTTATTTGTTGGATTAGGATAAACTTTAATCGTTGAAGATTTAGTAAGATTATCTGTAGAAAGTATTTTTGAACCCGCCAAGACAATGTTATTCATAATTACTTCATCGCTATTATCAACCGTCATATTGGCTCCATCAAAACGCATTCTGATTTTAAAGTTCGGGTTGTCATTAGCTACAACAACATTTGAAAAGTCAAACTCTAAAACCTGATAACTTTGTGAAATCATCTGTGATGGACTAATTAAATCATTAGAAGTCCATTGTGTTCCATTCCAATAATCAATTAACATTGTCTCTGCTCCACCGTTTGTCATTACAGCAAGAGAAAAGCTTATGTTCTCTAACTTAGTTGTAGGAACATCAAACACCAGATGGTTTTCCAGATTTCCTGATCTAAAAGGCTGTCTCACTTGCACACCTCTCATTTCTGAATTGGCGTAAGGCACATTATTGTTAGCCTCTGGAGCATAGTTTAATGGAGTCGGTGCATTTTTACGTTCAAGAGATGCTTTTCTCCAGCTTGGGTGACTTGAGGTAAACGGATATCCAGCCAAACAAGAATTATATGTAAGCAAAGCATTTAGACCGTTACTAGCATACATTGCGCTCAAGTTTTCTAATGGTGTATCATTTGGAATATCTTTATCCATCAACCAAAAATAAACCACTTCTTGCGGACTTACAACAGCATTGAAATTGGCTTGAATTTGCATATCACTTGTTGCAGTAACTTCAATAACAGGATTTGTACCACTTACATCACCTGACCAATGAGAAAAAGTATAGCCCGGTAGAGCAACAGCTTTTAAAGTTACTGGAACATTGTGAAAATACTGACCAAGCCAAGGATATGGATTTTGCGGAATACCTGGGGTTGATGATTTAATATCAATTGTACTAATGTTGATAAACCCAGCATTTGTATCAGAAACATTCAAATTAAAATCTAAAACTTCTGTAAATGAGAAAAAATCTTTGATTTGTTCTTGTTGAATCGCACGTCTTGTTGTTCCCCAATCCAATAATTTAACTCTTTCAGTTTGTTTGTAAAAATCAGTTTTAGGGAAACGGTTTGCATCTTCTGGCAAATAAGGAGTAATCTCATCGAATACTTGATTTACAACAGTATTAAAATAATCTGTAGTAAACACAGTGTTCAACACATCTGCGAACCTGTTTGCAAATTGAATTTTAAACCCTTCGTTGGCTAGTAAATTACCAAGTAATACTTCATTTGGCGAACCAGTTATATTTGAATAATACTCCAACCAGTTGGTATTACTATTTAAAGAAGCTTCAAAATCTTGAACAGCAACCCGCCATCTACCATCTCCATAGGAGCTATTTTCAGGAGTTCGTACCTTCCAGAATTTTCTTTCATAACTGTCGTTTGCAGCATAAATCTCCATTACAAGGTGATCAATAAAGGAAGTCATATCCAACATATTTACTGCCTGGTCATACAGCGATTGATTTGACATATCGTTATTAATAATAAAATCACGCATTGCAATAAAGCTGGAATAATCTGAACTTATACCTTCATCTAAATCACAATTCACTCCTTTACAATCTATGATTACAATATTATCATCATTAAGTCCATAATTTAAAGCATAATGTTTGTCATCAATTCGATCTCTTAAGGCAGTAAGTCCCCAGTATTCTCCATTTATAAAATGAATTGCAGGCTTTATACGTGTTACTCCGCTATAAATAGGTTGCATCACATTGTTGAAAACTACATCGTAGGAAACAGGACCTCCAGTACCATTTCCACGCAACATTATTCTTTTGAAATCATTGTTGGCAACAGGTGCACCAGGAATTGAGTTATCGAATAAATCATGTTCAAAAAGATTATTGCTATCGTACTCACTTCGGGCATAAAGGCGCAAACTTTTTATACCTAATGTCCTAGAGTTATTACCATGAATTCTAAATCCTCCATTAATATTCATTACAGAATTCAATACTGTAGGAGTAGATTCAAAGAACTCAACGTTTAAAGGATATTCCCAAAGTTTACCACTTCGCCAATAGTTATTCCATTCTGGTCTATAATACTGATTATTCGTTGGGTTATTTGCTCTCCAAGTATCAAAATCAACACCTGCTGTATAAATCCCATCATCATAATCAAATAAATAGTCCTCTTGTATTTGTAAAGAAATAACTGGAATATTATAAGGATTTCCTCCACTCCAAACAAAGAAAGTTCGAGAAACTGTTGTTGAGCCGATTCCATTTACAAAAGCCTTTGCTTTTAAAACAGTCGCTTTTCTTACTGGATTTGCAGGAACATAAATATCATCTTGTCTACTGTTTTTCGCAGCCAATTGATCCGCCTCTGCTGAACGGTCATAAATGTTTATTTGTGAAGTGTAAGTATTTGAGGTATAACTGTCAGACAACAGAGGACCAGGAGAACTTCCAACTTGAGTAGGATAAACATTCTTATAGTTAAAAACCGTTCCAGTTAAATTGTTCATTTTTGGTTCAGACCCATCTAAAGTATATACAATAGTTGCATTGGGATTATTGTGCGTTAAAGTAAGGTTGAAATTCGAAGTGTATAATCCAGATTCATGGGAGACTGTAGGAGGCAATAGTAATTCAGAAAGTCCAGTTCCAGTATTTGGAGCTCCAGGAGTACTGGTATAGAAAAACAACCAAGCACCCGTTCCGTTTGGTTGTCTTCCATAAGAAACATCTGGCTGCAACTCTACTGCCGCAACTTGATCTACCATCGCACCTGCTTGACTTGTTAGAATGATAGGTTCACCAATTGAACTGATTTTAAAATTCGTATGAAGAGGCTGTCCTTGAATTGCTCGGTCTTTACTAGAAGCCCAGACTAACATATATTCTCCTGGTTGAATTGTTTGGGCAGGAAAAACCCATTTATAAAGCAAAGTTGGATCATCTGTAATACCAAAACCGTTTAAATTCACCGCCACTGTTCCGTAATTGTAAAGTTCAATCCAATCCGAGAACTCTCCATCCTCATCATCGACAGCAGTATTATTGGATGACATTACTTCATTGATTGCTATGTTTTGCGCAATAGTAGAAGGACTTAAAAACAGGAAAAGTGTAGGTAAAAATAAATAAAACTTAAAATAGAATTTTACATTCATGGTCGGTAATTATTAGTAAAAATTAAGATAATAATATCTAAGACTAGTCCGTAAAACCATTAATTAAATTGCACAGCATTATTGTAAAACCATGCATTTAATTAACCCTAACGCACTAACTGCAACAAATATAAGATAAATAATTTTTGGACTTTATAAATAGAACAACTTTTATTGTGAATAATAAACATTTAATTTCTAATGAAATACACCATAAAAAAAGCCCCGACGTAATCGTCGAGGCCCTAAACATTTTAAAATATATTATCTTTTTACTCTTCAGTTGCTTCAGCAGCTTCTTCGCCACCTTCTGCTCCTTCTTCAGTTTCTTCCTCCTCTGCATCAACAGCACCACGCGCCATTTTAACAGAAACCACAACTGCGTTTTCATTTTCCAATGTTTTAACGCCTGGCATATTAATATCTCTTACACGTATTGATTGATTAATACGCAATGGAGTAATATCAATTTCCACTTCTGCTGGAAGATCTTTTGGAAGACCTTCAACTCTCAATGTACGGAAGATAGTCATTAAACGACCACCATTCAATACACCTCTAGAACGACCAGTTACACGGATTGGAATACCCACTTTTACTGGTTTATCATCAAATAACTCAAGGAAATCAACATGTGTTGGCTTATCTGTCAACGGATGCATTTGTTTTGCTTGAATAATTGCCATTTTCTTTGTTCCATCGATATCCAATTCTATTTGGTATACGTTTGGAGAGAAAATTAACTTCTCGATATCTACTGAACGAACTGAAAAGCATGTTTGCTCTCCTGATCCATAAAGTACGCAAGGAACCCCTCCGTTTTTACGAACAGCTTTCGAATCCTTTTTTCCTACGCTCGCTCTTAGCGAACCGCTCAATTGTACTGTTTTCATTGTTTTGTTTTAATTATGAAATTATAAAATGTTTACTAATTGATTCGTTGTGCACCATTTTTTGGATAATATCTCCAAATAAAGCAGCAACAGAAATTACACGAATTTTATCGCTTTGTTTCTTCAACGGAATTGTATCTGTTACGATCAATTCTGTGATATTCGAAGCAGCCAATCGCTCATAAGCTGGGCCTGAAAGAACAGCATGTGTGCAATATGCACGAACACTCTTCGCTCCTTGTTCCATTAATAGGTCTGCAGCTCTTGTTATTGTTCCAGCAGTATCAATCATGTCATCCACAATTATCACGTCTTTCCCTTCTACCTCCCCAATTACGGTCATTTCAGAAATAACATTGGCTTGTTTTCTTTGTTTGTGGCAAATACTTAATCCCAAGTTTAATTTCTTAGCATAGGAATTAGCACGTTTTGCACCTCCAACATCTGGAGCCGCCATCACTAAATTTCCAGTTTTTGCCATTTCTTGAATTTCTGGAAAGAAAACTGTAGAAGCATATAAATGATCTACGGGAACTTCAAAGAAACCTTGAATTTGATCTGCGTGTAAGTCCATCGTCATCAATCGGTCTACACCAGCTGCCATTAACATATTGGCAACTAATTTGGCTCCTATTGCAACACGTGGTTTGTCTTTTCTGTCTTGACGAGCATAACCGAAATATGGAATAACCGTAATAATTTTACGCGCAGAGGCACGTTTTGCAGCATCAACCATTAACAGCAATTCCATCAAGTTATCAGAAGGAGGAGGAGTTGATTGAACAATAAAAACATCCTTTCCTCGAACCGTTTCCTCAAACGAGGGTTGAAATTCACCATCACTGAATTCTGAAACGTCCACTCTTCCTAGAGGAGTACCAAACTCTTCGGCTATTTCTTTACCCAACTTTTGAGTAGCTCTACCTGCAAATATTTTCACTTCTTTTGACATCACTTGATTGTTTTCAAGGGGACAAAGTTACATAAATTAATTGTCTATACATCATTACTTAAAAATAGAATTGTCTTTTATGGGAATAATTCAGTAAGCTCAAAAAACACAATGGAATACAGATTATTTTGGTGGAATTTCTTCCATTCTAAAATTATTACAGCTAATCGATGCTTAAAGATTTGGAAAAAGACCACATTCAGTTAAATTTGAGCTATATTATAACTCAGAATATAGCAACATGACAAAAATATTGATTAAAAACATCAAAGGATTGTTTCAAGCAGGTAACAACTTACCAAAATATAAAAAAGGAACACAAATGGATGATGGAGACATTATCGAAAATGCTTTCTTGGCCATTGAAGACGATGAAATTATAGCTTTTGGAAAGATGGAAGATTGGGCAGGAATTAGCGATTGGAGAGATCTTGAAGTCATTGATGCTGAGGGGAAATATGTTTTACCTACTTTTTGTGATTCTCACACCCATGCTGTTTTTGCAGCTACTCGAGAAGAAGAATTTGAAGACAGAATTAAAGGATTATCCTATGAAGAAATTGCTTTAAAAGGCGGAGGGATTTTAAATTCTGCTGCCCGCCTCCAAGAGATGGACGAAGATACCTTATTTGAAGAAGCATTGACAAGAATTCATGGATTGGCTGAATATGGAACAGGTGCTATTGAAATAAAATCTGGATACGGCTTATCTGTTGAAGGAGAATTGAAAATGTTACGTGTTATCAAAAGATTAAAAGCGGCTTCGCCTATGGCCATAAAAGCAACTTTTCTAGGTGCACACGCTTTTCCTAATGATTATAAGAAAGACCACAAAGGATACATAGATTTGATGATCAATGAAATGTTGCCTAAAATCGCTGAAGAAGACTTAGCTGATTATATCGACTGTTTCTGTGAACGAAATTACTTTACAGTAGAACAAATGACGCTTTTACTAAGAGAAGGAGCAAAATACAATTTAGTTCCGAAAGTTCATGTGAACCAATTCTCAATTATGGGAGGAGTAAAAGCAGCGGTAGAACACGGCGCACTTTCTGTGGACCACCTAGAAGAATTAAACGATGCAGATATCAAAGCATTAAAAGGAAGTGATACCATGCCAACATTCTTACCTGGTTGTTCTTTCTTTTTATCCATTCCTTACGGAAAAGCCAGACAGCTAATGTCTGCTGGCTTACCTTTGGCCTTGGCTTCTGACTTTAACCCAGGCTCTTCTCCTAGTGGAAACATGCAGCTTTTAACCTCAATTGCATGTGCTAAAATGAACATGACTCCTATTGAAACGTTAAATGCAACAACAATCAACACTGCTTATGCGATGGGGATTTCTGATACGCATGGTTCTATCACTGTAGGTAAAAAAGCAAACATTATGATAACTCATCAAATCTCCTCTTTGGCAAGAATTCCTTATTCTTTTGGAGAAAACACCATAGAAACTGTTATATTGAATGGGAAAGTTTTTCACACAAATACAAAATAGTACCAAAACACACAAAACATTAAATTTACATATAAATTTATGCGTCATTGCTTAACCTTATTTATTGCAATATTATCCTTTCATTCTGTAGCGCAGAATAAAGTTATTGACCGATCAAACTATGAATTGCTTTGGGAGATTTCTCGCGCGGACATGCAAGGAAAAGCATTTCTATTTGGGACCTATCACAGCAATGACAATGATGTTTTCGACTTTCCTGACGCACTTTACCCAGCTTTACTGAACGCAGATGCTATTGTTTTAGAAACAGACATCACAGAGTTTATGCTGGATGAATCGACAATCGTTCCTGATGTTGGCCAGGAGAAGTCTCATCTACTTCATTGGGTTGTTCCTGCAAGAAGTGTAGACAAAGTAACCTATACCGCTTACGGATCCGATGAAGGGAGACCGCAATTTATTGATATGTATTTCAAACAAGTTGCCGATAATTGCAATAAGTTCTTTTATCCTTTAGAAACTGTTGATGACCAATTAAAAATTGGTTTGAACAATGTCATAGATCCAAATCCGCCCAAAAACATTAAGTTGATTTCCAGGGCAGAACTTAAGCAGAAATATCTGCAAGGAAACGCCAGAGATTTACATAAATACACAAGAAATTCCACTTTAGAATATATTGATTTATATAAAGATTTAATTGTTGATCGAAATATTAAAATGACAGAAGGCATTGACACTTTATTGCATCAACACAAATCTCTTTTTATTGCTGTTGGGGCTTCTCATTTGTTGGGAGCGAAAGGAATTGTTCCTTTATTAAAGACCAAAGGCTACACTGTAAAAGTGGTGAAATCAGATTTTTCTAAGACAGAATTGCCAGAAGAGATTGAGTTAAGAAAGTGCAATCATTATAATTACGTAGATCAACGTTTTGGAACTGCACTACGCTTTGGTGGAAAACCTGCAATTAAGGAACTAGGAAATGCAGATCGTTTGATTCAATACCAAGAGCTAGGGCAAGGAAATACTTATTCTCTTTCCATTTACAACTATGGTGTAGAAGTTGATTTAACAGAGCATATTAGAGACTACTTCTACGACCCCAAGCTTTCCATTATTCGTTTTGACTCTTTATTAGTGGAGAACAACCTAAAAGCATATCAAGGCCTGATCACTCTAGAGGATGGAAGTAAGGAATGGATTCGTGTTTTCAATAAAGAAAACATTCTTTACACGCTTGCTGCAAAAGGTGGATATCGTTTTATGAATTCTAACCGTCATTTAAACTTTTTCAACAGTTTCAGATTACCTCTGGATAAAATTGAAGTAGAAATGTCGGAAATAGTGAAAAGCGAATCTCAAACAATGCAATTAAAATTTCCAAAAAATTACTACTCGGAGAGAAGGATTTTAGAATTTGACGATGTTTGGGATGCGAAATGGACAAATCCTTTAAATGGAGAGACTCTATATGCCTACGAAAGTATTATGACCGATAATTCAATCAGCTATACCAATGAAAAATTCGGCGAATACATTATCAAAAGGTATGATCCTGACAGCATAAAAATCAGCGATGAAAGCAATGTTAAAGGGGCATATAATACAAAACTCTATCGTGCTAAAGTCAACGGAAAAAACATACATGGAAAGATCCGACAGGCAGGAAATCTTATACAGTTTGTAGAATACATTGGAGACAATAATGAACGCAGGGAGGCTTTCCTGAACGGCTTTGATACATTTTACCCATTCCAAAGGATTGAGAATGAAATAACAATTAAAAACGAAGATTTTGAAGCAAGGGTGACTTCCAAAGATTTTACTGTAGAAATATGGGAAGACGAGGAACCTGAATACTCAAAAACAAAAGACTATGTTCTAAATGATACAAAAAAGAGCATTTCCTATAATATTTTAGTTGATGAGTTCCATCCATGGGCATTTTCTCAAAAAAACACAAAAGAAATCTTAATTGAACAAATCAGTTGGCCGAATGAAGAAATAGTAAAAGAAATGGATACAACCTTCAACTTAGAGAGCGAAAACCCTTCAATGGATTTCCGATTTTACTATCCACAAGCTGAAAATCTCTTCAGAGGTCGGGTTCTATTGGTTGGAAAAAAGATTATTGTTGCCAGCTTGACTTATCCCCAAATGGCAGAAGAAGAATACAAAAAATTATCTTTCTTAGACAGCTTGGTATTTGTGGGCGATAACTCCAAGGCTTTACATGAGACCAACATTCCTTTATTGAAAAATGAAATTATGGTGAATGGCGGAATTGCCGTTGAAAAACTTATTATAGACGGACATATTGGAGACAGTATGTTGAATCAAATGCTGGATTGGCCAGCTAGTTTTTGGAATAGTTTTGATGCTGATGGAGCTTTATTGTCTTCTGTTGTTTATGCAGTAGATTGGAATAAATCGGAGAGAAACGTTTTAGAATACTGGAGAGAAAGAACCAATAATAAAAATGAGTTTTTGACAATCTCTGTTTTGTACAAGTTGCAAGAAATGAGAAACTCCGCCGACTACACTGCTCTTGTCAATGAAATAAAAGGAATAAAATTCAGCTATATTGACTTGTACAAAGTTCTTACACTAAGCGATTCTGAGGATGGCTTTTTTGAAGAAGTCTGGCCTGTATTCGCGGAATTACTCGAAGACAGTTTATCATGGAATGTTAGTTTTATAATTCCTCAGCTATTAGAAAGAAAGTTTTTCCAAGACTATTTCACGAGTGATAAATTCGTAAAAGCAGTTACAAATGATTCTCAACCACCATGGGCAGCATTTCGTTATTTGGAAATAATGCATGAATATGGAGTTCCAAAAAAGCAGTTTTCTAAAATGCTTGAAGAATGGAGCAAGAATAATAATGACCATAAAGTTGGAAGTATAGCTGCTTGGAAAACAATTATTGGGGAAAAGTTAAGCTTTAAAGAAAAACGCTTAATCAAAAAAGAGGCTGCGGTTGCTATTTCATACTCTAAAGTAATGGCTGTTTCAGAGACGCCTATCTATGATTTACTCACTTTTGAACAGATGATTGGCTACATCGCTTTTGATCATTTTAAGGATGCGTATTTCGATAAAAACAAAACTTTATCGCATATTGAAAACAAAACAATCTTTGCTTTAGGTCAGGAAATAAACTTCGCATTATACAAAGTTGTCGAAAACCACAAAGTTTATTACATGGCAAGAGAATTACCCAAAGATGGTCGCCTACCATCATACGGTGGCTTTGGCAGCAACACATTCTTTATTTATGGAAGCAAAGCCTACCAGCCAGAAACAATTGAAAAAGAATTGATAAAGAAGGTGGAAGAGAAAAAAGAAGATTAAATGAAATTTATGGGGGATTGTGGGCCATTTACGATGGGATCGCATTCATAATTCATAATCCGATAACTATCGGATCATCATTAAATAAAAGCCCATTTTTGAAATGAAGATGGCAAAGAAAAGGCTTACGAAGGTTATAATTCAGGAGTCCCAACTGTAAACGTCGGAATGACTGTACTTATAAACATGCATAACGCAGTATTTGACGTTTTCAATCAAAAATTATTTATAAAAGTTCATTTCTTCGATGTACTTCTGAACAGGGTCTGTCAATAAATAACGCACATCTTTTTTGTCTTTGATTGCTTGGCGAATAAAACTTGAGCTCACTTTCATAACTGGTGCGTCATCACACATCACAATGTTTTTGTGCTTCTGCAATTCGTTTGCAGGCAGGTAACCTATTTGTTCCACCTCTTGTTCTTCCTGTGCAGTTAACACCCGTGGGTAAACAAATAATTTGTGATTCTCTAAAATGTATTCAAAGTTTTTCCATTTATGGAAGGTTCTGAGATTGTCTTCTCCCATAATTAAATGGAACTCGTTCTTTGGGTGTTTTTCTTTAAGGTAAGCCAATGTATCAGCAGTATAGGAAGGTCGAGGCATTTTGAATTCTATATCACTTTCTCTTAAATTATCATTGTCTTCTATTGCCACCCTCACAATCGCCAATCGGTGATAATCTTCCAACAGCGATTTCTTCTTTTTTAGAGGATTTTGCGGTGACACAACCAACCAAACTTCATCTAAGTCAGTATAATCAGCCATATAATTGGAAATAATCAAATGTCCAATATGGATAGGGTTAAACGTTCCGAAGTACAATCCTACTTTCATTATTTAATAAATTCTTTTACCATTTCTTCTACTTCAGCGATGGTTAATTCTAAGTCATTATTGATCACAACTTTATCGAAAAACTCACTTTTTGACAATTCTTCTCCTACTTTTTCAAGTCGGGTTTTAATTTTATCCTCTGTTTCAGTTTGGCGGTTTCGCAAACGTTCTTCCAGCACCTCAATTGATGGTGGCTGAATGAAGAAACTCAAAGCAGAGTCTCCAAAGTATTTCTTTAAATTTATTCCGCCATATACATCAACATCAAAGACCACTACTTTGTTTTCTGCCCAAAGTCTATCCACCTCGTGTTTTAACGTTCCATAGAAATGATCTTTGTACACTTCCTCCCACTCTATAAAAGAATTGTCTTCTATTTCTTCTTTAAAAAGCTCTATACCAAGAAAATAATAGTCAACTTTATGCCTTTCATTTGCACGAGGTTCGCGTGAACAGGCTGAGATTGAAAAAGCGAGTTCGTCCATTCGGTCAAGTAAAGCGCGAACAATAGTCGTTTTCCCAGCTCCAGAAGGCGCTGAAAAAATGATACATTTTCCGGTTTGTTGTTGATCGTTTTCCATTTCTATAATTAAAGCGTATTGAGTACTTGTTCTTTTATTTTCTCCAAATAATCTTTCATTTCTACAACAATCTTTTGCAAATCGGCATGGTAAGCTTTACTTCCCAAAGTATTGATTTCTCTACCAATTTCTTGTGAAATAAATCCTAGTTTTCTCCCCATCGCTCCAGATTCATTCATTGTTGTTCTGAAATAATCTAAATGGTGTTGCAAACGTGTTTTCTCTTCAGAAACGTCTAATTTTTCGATGTAATAAATCAATTCTTGTTCAAAACGATTTTCATCTACTCCTTCTTGCAATTTTTCTAACCCCTTGCGCATGCGTTCACGAATAATATCTATTCGCACTTCTTCATACTTTGGAACTTCTTGCAACAGTCTTTCAATTTCGTTGATCGACGAAGTGAAATCAGCAAGCAAAGACTGTCCTTCTTCTTCTCTGAATTTGGTCATGTTCTTCAACGCTTCTTCAATCAAAGCCTCTACTTCTTTCCATTCTTCATCGGAAACCTCAGATTCTTGTGCTTGCAAAACTTCAGGTAAACGCATAATTGAAGTTAAGAAATCTTTCGGCTCCTCTCCTACTGCTTGGGCTAAGGATTTCATTTCATTATAGTATGCAATCGCTAAATCGGTATTGATACTCACTTTCACTTTCCCTTCAATACTTTCTTCGGTAATTAAGCATTCGACTTTTCCACGTTCAAGCGAATTCCCAATCATTTTGCGGATGGGCAACTCATACGATTTATAAGTTCCTGGAATTTTTAAATGAACATCTGTCCCTTTACTATTGAGAGAGCGCATTTCAACGGTAACTTTCTTATTAAAAAAAGTACCAAATGCCTTCCCGTAACCTGTCATTGATTGCAGCATAGTCTAATCTTTCAGCAAAAGTAGAAAATTGAAGGGAATTAGCAGTGTTTTGAAGAGGAAATAAAGTTATTAGGTTGGGTTTTAGAAAAGGTTTGAAGATTTAAAAGAACACATCCCTATATATAGGATTAAATGTTTATAAAAATTGTCTATTGAATATATTTCACTATCTTAATTTAAGATTACAGAATATAATTCACCTAAATCATCATTTATGAAAAGTTTTAAAGCATGGTTAATCAACCATAAAGACCAGCATAGAATTGCTGTTGAATTTGAAAACAGTGCAGAATTACGCCTGCGTTTTAAGAAACTTCGTGGAGCCAAGTGGAGTTCTTCTTTAAAAGTTTGGCATTTACCTGATAACAAAACTTATCGGAAGCAATTTGGAATCCCAATTTATGATAAAGACATTCTTTCGGAGGAAAAAGTTGAGCAACTAAAAAAATTCGAGGATTGGCTCAAAGCGCATAAATATGCAAAAAGCACAGTGAACACATACGGAAATACAATGCGTGTTTTCTTTACATTTTATAATGAAAAACCGCTAGATGAAATTAACAACGATGACATCATTCGCTTTAATAATGAATATGTTTTAAAGAAAAAACTATCTAGTTCATATCAAAATCAATTTATTAATGCGCTAAAGAAATTTTTTAAAACAATAGAGAAAAGAAAAATAGATATAGATTTGGTGCAGCGGCCAAGAAAAGAAAGTTTACTCCCTAATGTATTGAGCAAACAGGAAGTGAAAGCGCTATTAGATGCACCCCTTAATTTAAAACACCGAACCATGTTAAGCTTGACTTATGCATGTGGGTTGAGAAGAAGCGAAGTTTTAAATCTAAAGCCATGTGATATACTATCTGACAGATATTTACTTCGTGTAAATCAATCCAAAGGAAATAAGGATAGAATTGTACCTATTAGTGATAGTATAATCAAAATGCTACGTACGTATTATAAGGCTTACAAACCGAAGACATGGCTCTTTGAAGGTCAAAAATCAGGAAAAAAGTATAGTCCTACCAGCATTCAAGAAGTATTAAAAAAATCTGTAAAGAAGGCGGGAATAAAGAAAAAAGTCACACTTCATTGGTTGCGACATAGCTATGCTACTCATTTATTGGAAAGTGGTACAGACCTTCGCTATATACAAGAATTATTGGGCCACAGCAGTTCAAAGACAACAGAGATTTATACACATGTCAGCAACAGGGACATACAACGAATCAAAAGTCCATTTGACGACTTGTAAAATAGAAATATTTAATTAAATTTACTGAATATTGTTCAGTAAAACTGTACATTACTTCCAGATTTGGAGGATATTGTACGGATTAATTGGATGTATAATAAGTTATGGTCAAGTTAAACGAACACAATTAAAACCTATGAAAAGGATAACTGCAATTTTACTTCTGACATTTGTTTGTCATTTCAACCCATTATTTTCTCAAACGAAAACACCTTATGAGAAGAAAAAGGAGGAAATCTCTATAAAATACCTAAAAAAAATGGGCGTATCTGTTTCTGAGATTAACCGTGCAAAGAATGCTGATGAATCGGGACTCTTACTATTGTTACTCATAGGGGAAAAAGTAGAAGCGTATCAATATTCACATGGTTTAGAATCTTTAGTACTGATGAGAGAATGGGAAAAGGAGCTTAAAGCAGCCGAATCTTTAAAAAATGAAGAAGATTTTAGACGTGAACGAGAAAAATCAGAAAAAGAGGAACGAGAAAGAATCGCAAAACGTGAAAAGTACGAAGCAGAAAAACGAATCGAGGAACAACGAAGAGAAGAGCAACGACTTGCAGAAGAACAACGCAGAGAAGAAGAGTACCAAAGAGCACTTGTCAAATACTCTGATTTACAAGAAATAAAAAACAATATATACACTGAATTTTCTGAATGGGCTCATAAAAGCGAATTCGAAACTGAAAGTGAGTATGATATGCGAATGAAAGATAAAGGCAAAATTATAGATAGTATTGCCTATAGATTTGTTTCCGGAAAAGTTTCAACATTATATGGACAATATTCTAATTACAACGGTGAATACAGTATTGAATTAAAAAACTATGATGCTGAAAATCATTCCTACCCAATAGTATTGATTGGTGAATTTGATAAAAGCAGACTTGGAAATGTGAAATTAGCATTAAATGACACTTTATTAGTAGATGTTCAACTAGCAAAACGAATTAAGCAAATTGCGTACAAAGATGATTATTCTGAAAGTTTCATTATACGAACATTTCAAAATGATAAAGTTGAATTTTCAAAAAGCATCAGTAAATGGATGATTACATCCAAAGGTTATTTCTTTCCATATAGTTACACCTTTTTCGATGAATACACACATACAAATAAGATAGTTCAAACCCCTGTAAATAAACTAATTATTAACACTAACAGCCTTGGACTACAAGAATTTTTTCCTTCTGATTACAACATTGATATTGAAAAACTTTGGATAAAGGAACGAGAGATTGAAAGAAATAAGCTTATTAAACAAGCGGATAGACTTTATAATGAAAATAAGTTGGATCAAGCTAAGAAGTTGTTTGTTGAGGCCAATGAAATGAAATATACTGATGAAGTAAAAACAAAAATCACAGAGATTGAAAATAAACTAATAGAGATAAAACAAAACGAGTTAATTAAATCAGCTGAAAACTATGAAAGATCAGGAAAGCTTACCAATTCCATAGAAAAATTAGAAGAAGCAAATAAATTAAAAACAAGGTCAGAATTAATAACCAAAATTGATGCGTTAAAGAAAGAAAGATTAACTGCCATGACTAACCACAAAAATCTAGACTCCCTATTTACTCTAGCTCAATCTGAAAAATTGAAATTGTTCAACGATATTGTAACTCCAAGTAGCTTGGATGAGATTAAAAATGGTTATGGCCAAAAATATCTAGACTGTAAATCAGCAATTGCAACTAAAATCAATTCTTTGTGGTCTAAAATTTCAAGTATTAATTCAGAGATTAACAGGAATAGAAATCAAGAAGTTTGGAATGATAAATCGGAAGAATTGCTTCAAAAGCTAAATGAATTCAGAAATGAATTGAGCAAGAACTCAAATTTTGAGATAAATGTCCAAAAGGCAATAATGGAAAAAGATAAAAAATATCTCAAAATATTTAAAAACGAGAATATTGACCAAATTATAGATTTTATTAACTCAAAAACAAATTCATAATATGAATAGCAAAAAGCATTATATATGGCAACTTGCTTCTTTTCTTCATAGTTTTTCTATGACAATGTCCGGAGAAGAATTAGCAGACCATTTGAACCGTAATAATTTTATGACAAGCTATGGGTCACAATATCAAGGAGGTCGAGGAACTTATACTTTGATTAGAGAAACTTGGAAATGGGTTGAAAATGATTTAGGTCTTCCTAATGAAGCTCGTAAAATTGCAGAGGCATTTGTGAAACCAGATGGAACCTTTGCATATGAATAAAACCAGACCATAACAGCAAATAAGAGCAAGCGGCAAACGTAAAAGCGTGTTAGCCGCCTGCTCCTATTTGCGACCCGTTGTAACGCATTAAAATGAAGATGCTCGTAACCATAATAATCCTCACATTGGGCTGGACTCAGCTCATAGGGCAATCTGATTCAACTTCGACTTCTGAAGATTGGGTCGGATTGATTATCGTCGAGTCCTTACCAGAATATGTTGGCGGTTATGAAGCGTTAGCAAAATATTTAAACTCGACTGCAATTTATACTGACGACGCAAGAAAAGCAGGAGTTTCAGGAAAAGTCTATATATCATTTTTAGTCGAAGCAGACGGTTCGATAACTGACCCAAAAATACTTCAGAGTTTAAATTCGGATTTGGATAGTGTTAGTATTTCACTCATAAAGAATATGCCAAAATGGATTCCTGCGAGACAGAAAGGAGAGCCAGTTGCTTGTCAATTTAATCTTCCCATAGTTTTTAGCCTGGGTGAGAATCAGGGAAACTTAAACGTTCCAGAACCATCGAAATATTGGAGCAAGAAGGGAAAGAAGAAGTTTTATAAACTCTGCACGACTGAATTCGACAAATCGAAAGAAGAATGTAATTGCTGGTATGATTTCGTTGTTTGGAACTATAATGACAAATCCCTTCACGAATTGAATTTTGAAATAATATTTGAAAAGCAGAAGTGTAAATAAAATGAATACGCGTTACAACATTCTGTATAGTGCATGCCCTGCGGGACACGCACCATACAGTAGCCGTTATGGGCAACCTTAGACAACGACAGTTCAAACAGTGAAAGAAGAATTAAAAATATCAATTGAGGGACTTTACACGACCTTCTCACGCTATCCATTCAGTTCGACAATGGACGGCTGTCCTTGCTGCGTTTCTGACACAGACAAAGAAAAAATTCACACTAAGCAACTTCGACAGTTAGACGGTGACGACCTTTCGAGATATGCTTTTAAGGCAATGACAACTTGGGGCGACACGGACGACTTCAAACACTACTTACCACGCATATTTGAGTTGCTTTCAACAACAGACTTTATCGTTGACACCTTTGTTGTTTTAGGCAAACTTGACTACGGTAAATGGACAACTTGGGCGACAGACGAGCAAAAAGTAATCAACGACTTTTTGCTTGCTTGGTGGACAGACATGACGAAGAACAAAAGCTATTTTGATAAAGAGGCGTTTATTGAAATTTACAAGTTGCTTGGCGACATAGACCCATTACTCGACAGGTGGGTAATTTCTTTTGACGACAACAGCTTCAAAAACCTAATTGACTTACTTGACAACTATTATCACGACTTGACAAACAAAAGCAATCAGTTTAAAGAGGTTGACAAAAGTTCTATTGACAAACTGGTCGTTTGGCTGACAGACAAACAAGAAATAATCGAAAGAGGCTTTTTCCACTATGAGAATATTGACAAAGAGTTTGCAGAGAAAGTATCGAACACACTTTACGTAATTGAACGGACAACATGAAAGACAGAAAGGCAGCCCATAACAGCAGCTACCCAAAAGTGGCGGTTCAGTGGTTAAATCAAGCTTTGTGCATCTATCAAAGTTTCTGCTTGGTTGACAGTGAAGTGCTTCGAAATCGCCACCTTCGGGTAGCTGCAAAACGTTGTAACGCATTAAAATGAAGATGCTCGTAACCATAATAATCCTCACATTGGGCTGGACTCAGCTCATAGGGCAATCTGATTCAACTTCGACTTCTG
>Ga0265293_10001272_pt1 | contig 55629 bp, 45 predicted proteins | sample Munlanlewell138R_FD_192505 | JGI IMG/M metagenome (GOLD analysis project Ga0265293, IMG submission 192505) | Leachate microbial communities from a municipal landfill in Southern Ontario, Canada - Leachate well 138R | ecosystem: Engineered > Solid waste > Landfill > Unclassified | place: Canada... | reverse complement strand
GGTTATTTCTAAAGAACCTCAGCACCCCAGCATCAAGAACTCCCGCACACCCAAACTAAGAACGCCCGCACTCCCGCACTCCAGCACTAAGAACCCCAGCACTCCCGCACCAAGAACTCCCGCACTAATGCCCCCTCACCGATTCTTCTTGACAAAATTCCTTAGATCGGTATATTTGACTTCAAACAAGTTCACGGGAGAAAAGATGAATAGAGTCCTGATAATCTCACTCTTACTACTTTTGTTGCTCAGTGCTTGCGCGGGCGATGCCAGATTCCGCGAAGGCGGGAAAAAAGCTAACTTTCTACATGGTATCTGGCATGGTTGGATCGCTCCGGTGAGTCTGATCATCAGTTTCTTCACCGGTAGCATCCGTTTGTATGAGCCCAACAACACCGGCTGGACCTATGACCTCGGTTTCTATATAGCGGTGATAGGTGGCTTTGGCAGTTTGGCTCTGTTTAGAAAGAGAAAATAGCATGTCTAAAGCCGGGTTGCTGCATCACGTGGAGATTTATGTGGAAGACCTCGTCGCCACAAAGGACTTCTGGGGCTGGTTTCTGGATAAATTGGGCTACTCTAAGTTTCAATCTTGGGACCAGGGCATCAGCTATAAGAAAGATGATACCTACCTGGTCTTTGTCCAAACCGAAAAGCGCTTCCGGGATTCCGGATATCACCGTTGCCACAGCGGACTCAATCACCTGGCTTTTCATGCCGAATCCCGAGAATTTATAGACCAAATCACTGAAGAATTACGCGCCAGAGATATCTGCATTCTCTATGAAGATCGCCATCCCTATGCCGCGGGAGAAGATTGCTATGCAGTTTTCTTTGAAGATCCGATGCGCATGAAGGTGGAGCTCTGCGCTTACTGACCATGAACAGGGTGGGGAACAAATATTGCTGCATGATTATATGACACCGCTTATGTTCCTGTTACTTAGCAAGGCGGATTAATAAAAAGAGGTTTTGATATGGATAGAGAGATACCGATCAAAGAGCGCTATAAAAAGAAGCTTATCAGCCTCTTGATTGTAATAATAGTAATTGTCATACTGTTTGCAGCCTTTGCATACATCTTTCGCACGCTCAGGATAGTGAGGGTAAACCGAAGTGAAATCCTAACCGCAGAGGTCAGGTATGGCAGGATGGAAGGTTCGTTCAGTGCAGAAGCAAGCGTAACTCCTATCAGCACATACAGCATAGAAGCTATGTCCGGCGGGAGAGTGGATGCCATCCTGTTTCAGCCCGGGGACTATGTGAAAGCCGGAGATACTATCCTAAAGCTGAGCAACGACGATCTGAAGCTGAACCTCCTGGCCCAGGAAGCCTCTGTAACCGATCAGGTGAACAATCTTAACAACGCCCGCATCCTGAACAATCAAAGCAAACTAAGCCAAAGGCTAAAGATCGCCGAAGCTTTGAACTCTCTCAAGAAGGATGAGCGGCAGTTCCGGCAGAAACAGGAATTGCGACAGCAGGGATACATCGCCCAGGAAGAATATTTATTGGCTCAGGAAGACTACCAAATAGCCCAAACCCGTTATGACTACCTTCAGGAAGAAGCCCGGACGGATTCCTTGTTCCGAGAGCAGCAACTGATGCAGCTGGAACAAGCGGTAAATCAATTGCAACTAAGTTTACGACAAATCCGCAAGCGCATCAATGAACTGGATGTGAAAGCTCCGATGAGCGGGCAGATCACAGAGATGGATCTCAAGCTGGGGCAGATTATCAGCACCGGTAGTTTGATCGCTGTAATCGAAGATGACACTCGCTATTACTTGCAGGCTAAGGTTGACCAATACTATCTTTCCAGATTGAAAGTAGGTGCTGCTGCGAGGATTCGTGCCCAAGCTGAAGAGCTTATCTTGAAAGTGACAAAAATCCATCCCCGGCTGGCAAATGATAAAGTGCTGGTGGATATCCAAGGCGATATTCCCATAGCTTTGAAATCCGGGCAATCCATAGCCGTGGATATCATCACGGATAGTTTGGAAGATGTGCTGTTCTTGCCACAAGGCCAGTATTTAGCCGATGGAGCAAGCGTGTGGGTTTACCGCTTGAATCCTGATGGCAAGAAGGCTTTTAAACGCTCTGTATCGATGGGCTTCCGAAACATCCGTGAAGTAGAAGTGCTGGACGGTTTGGATGAAGGTGATTCTGTGATCATCTCTTCCTACAAAGCTTTTCAGGACAAAGAAATCATCAAGATAAAGGATTGAGTATGACTATTCAACATGTAAAGCTGGCCCTGCGAGAAGCAAGTAAGCAGAAGCTTAGCTTTCTGATCGCGATTTTGGGTATGGCCATCAGTTTCGCCGCGGTGGCTCATCTGCTTTCTTACTCTCTATATTATTTGAATTATGACCGTCAGGTTGACAATCCGCAAGAGTGGTATCGCTTAAGACTCACTGAACTTCATCCTGATTTCGGAGAGCTGAATTCCAGTGGTTTCTTTGTACAAACGGCCGGTATGTTGCTCAAAGATATCCCTGAGGTGAGCGAGTATTTACTTTATGATACCATAGATCTCCAGTTCAATCTTAGCTGTGACGATAAACCCTTTCCCATGAATCAGCGAACTTATGTTACGCAGAATTTCTCTGAGCATTATAAACTCAAGATAGTGTACGGCAATCCAGATTCGATCTTTGCGAACCCTCGAAACCTAATTCTCAGCCAAAGCTATGCCACACGGCTATTTGGAGATGTGAACCCGGTGGGCAAAGAGGTCTTTGCAGGGCCGAGAGCGATATTTCAGATCGCAGGTGTTTTTGCTGATTTGCCTGAAAACCTGCACTTGCGAAACGACATCTATTCTACAGTTGACTACGAATCCGATAACGCTACTGAAGACGAAGTATGGTATTGGCTACGTCATGTGAGAGTGCGCATTCCGGATCGAGAGGCAGTGGCAGTGGTGCAAAGCAAGCTCGATGCAATGTTGGCAAAATACCAGCCTCTCATGCAGCGCGAAAATCCGATGCAAGTGAGACTGGATCCTATCACCAAAATTCACTTCACCACAGGTCTCAGAGATGATGCGCCTGCGATGTCTATATTGATAGTTTACGCTGTTCTTGCTTTGGGTCTAATCATTCTGATAGCAGCTTTGTTCAATTTCCTGATGATCATCAGCCTGTCATGGCAAAAACGCAACGATGAGTTTTACTTCCGCAGAGCTTTAGGGGCTGGAAGATTCGAGTTATTTGTTCAGATGGCTTGGGAATACGCTGTTTACTTTTTCATATCCGTGCTTTTGAGCATCGGGCTATATGCTGCTACCTTGGGCATCTTCAATGATCTCGTGCAAATCGATACTCTGAGCTATGCGCTGTTCAGGATGCCCTATCTGGCATATACAGGGGGAGCTCTGGTCTTATTAGGCACCATCTCAGGTATTCTTATGAGCTGGCGTCATGCGAGAATTAAGTTGGATCAACCGGAATGGCATCAGTTTCACAAGCATCGGGGTAACCAGGTGCTGCTTTGCGTGCAGATGATCATCAGCTTTGCTCTGGTTAGTATGGCCCTTTCAGTAACGCAACAATATGCCTTTATCCGAAATTGGGATTGGGGTTGGGATGGTAAAAACACCGTGCAATACTGCTATCTGACCTTGCCGAATTCTCAAATACCTGGCTATTATGATAGCACAGTGCTACGGCAAAGGATCCGCGAGATTCCTGGTGTGCTCAAAGAGAGTGCCAGCCGGGTAAATACCATATCAACATCATTATACTCGCATCGGGGTTTTTTTGAGGTGCCGATATTGCTTGAGGACAGCTCACAACATTCTCCCTCCCATGCCTATCGCTGTTCCTTGCCACCGGATTTCTTTCGGACCAGAGCAGTTACACTATTGGCCGGAACTGTGCCGGATCATGAAACAGACACCGAGGTTTTGATTAATGATACATTTGCCAGGCAGTACTTTGGTTCACAGAGTCCCTTGGGCAAGAAACTGCGCTTAGATATTGATGAAGAGGCAGACAAATGGTCTCAAATCGTCGGCGTGGTTCCTGACCTGAGGTTTTTCCCAGCTCATCAAGAGATGGTTCCTATCATATACCACCTGAAACCCATGGTCTATGAATATTATCAAGTGAGCTGGAAACCGGGACATAAACAGCAAGTGTTAAGTTCCTTGGAGGAGCTATTTGCCGATGTGGTCAAACAGGGTATGCTGGGCTACACCAGCCAGGAGGTAGAGCATGCTCAGGTGGAGTTTTATGCTCAGGACAGGATTTATATGAATCTCAGCCTATCATTGGCTCTTTTTGTAGTCTTGCTCGCCATGATGGGCATCTATGCCGTGAGCTATGCTTCCATTTACGCTCAGATGAAGGATATCAGCATCCGCAAGGTATGCGGAGCCGAATTCTCAGACCTCATTCGCCTCTATTTCAAAAAGTATCTCTATCTCTTTCTGGGGTCTGGCTTTGTGGGCTTGATCCTGGCGTTCAACCTGGCCAGATTATATGCGGATAGGTTTAGCGTGAAGGCTACCGGAGCCTGGCTGAGCTATCCTCTGACCATCATCATCATGGCTTTCGTGGTGTTTTTGCCACTATACATCAATATCTTAAAGGCCTATAAAGCGGATGCCATCCGCTATTTACAAGCAGATTAAGGAGTAAAAATGATAGAACTCAAGGACTTAAGCAAGATATACCGTACTGAAACCATTGAAACCACAGCGCTGAACAGCATTAACCTGCATATTCCCAAAGGCAGCTATATAGCCATAAAGGGTCCTTCCGGCTGCGGTAAAAGCACGCTGCTCAACATTCTGGGCTTGATGGACCGACCTAGCCAGGGCGAAGTGATTCTGGATGGTAAGAAAGCCGCTACTTTAAGTGAAAAAGAACGCAACCGTATGCGCCGGAGTCTGATCGGATTCGTATTCCAAAAGTTCAATCTGATTAGCTCGCTCACGGTGTTTGAAAACGTGGAATTACCCCTGCTCTATCAAAAGCTAAACGCCGCTTCCCGCAAAAGCAAAGTGGAGGCTATGCTCAAGCAATTGGGACTGGAAGCGCGTGCCAAACACTTTCCCCATCAGCTTTCCGGTGGTCAGCAGCAGCGCGTAGCCTTGGCCAGATGCGTGATCAACGATCCGGAGCTGATTTTGGCGGATGAGCCTACCGGAAATCTGGATAGCACGAATGGGGAAGAGGTGATGCGCCTTCTCACCGAACTGCATAAGGATGGCCGCACTATCGTGATGGTAACTCATGATGATAAATACGCAGGATATGCCAAAACCGTGATCAATCTGAGTGATGGAAATATTGTGGGATGACCGAATAGCCGACTTACCCACCCCCTTAGATCTCGTGGAAATGCCAAAGAAAGCACTTGACATCTTACTTTGATTGCAAAATCTTGTGCATAATGAAAATGTACAGTTAAAGGAGCAAGAATATGCAATCCTATTACCGTCAACCTGCTATATTTAAAGACCAGATCGTTTTCGTAGCGGAAGATGATCTCTGGACATTCTCTATGAGCAACCCCATAGCCCGGAGATTAACTGCCAATCTTGGCATGATTCGCAATCCGAAAATCTCACCTGACGGAAAACAAATCGCTTTTATCAGCACCGAAGAAGGCATCACCGAAGTTTACGTGATCCCCTTCAGCGGAGGAGAGGCTAAAAGGCTCACCTGGTTGGGTTCTTTTACCAATACTTTGGGCTGGAAAACAGACAAGATTATCATTGCGTCCTGCCATGAATCTCACTTTGGCTTTGATTACCGCATTTATGAGCTCGATCCTGCAGGAGGGGCTCCGCTGGCCTTGCCTTATGGCGTAGCCAATGATATCAGCTTCGACAAAAAAACTGTAGTATTGGGACGCAACACAAGCAATCCTGCCCGATGGAAGCGCTATCGGGGCGGAACCGCCGGCTATCTGCTGATAGATAAGACCGGACGTGGTAAATTCAAGAAACTCATCGATCTTGACGGCAATTTTGCTTCACCGATGTGCATAGCTTCCCGCATCTACTTCATCTGTGATCATGAAGGAGTGGGCAATATCTATTCCTGCAATTCGGATGGCAAAGACCTGAAGAAGCACACAAATCATAAAGACTATTATGCCAGGGGCGCTTACACTGATGGCAAAAGCATCATCTGGCATGCCGGCGCTGATCTTTGGATGATGGAAGTTGATAAAAACAAAGCTCATAAGCTGGAGTTTGAATACAACAGCCCGATGGTTCAGCGGCAGCGTAAATTCGTAGATGCCTTAAAGCACAAAGAGGATGCCTTTCTTTCAAAAGATGCCGCTTCACTCTGTATGGCGGTAAGGGGAAAGGTCTTGGTAGGCGGAAATTGGGATGGCAGTGTGCAGCAATATGGCCTTCGTCATGGAGTGCGCTACCGTCTGCCCCAGATACTTCCCGATGGCAAGCAGCTCATGATGGTTTCCGATGAACCCGGTTATGAACGGTTTGAGCTGCATCCCCTGCGCAAAGATTTTGCCACAGCAGAGGGGAAGATCATCACCATCGACAACCCGGACTTGGGGCGTCTTTACGATTACAAGATAGCTCCTCATGGCAGTCTGATTGCACTGCAAAACCATAAGAATGAACTGCTCGTATTGAACGGCAAAACCAGGAAGTTCACCTTGATAGACCGCGATGAGCATAGCATGATCTTCGGCTATAACTGGTCGCCCGATGGACGCTGGCTGGCTTATGCCAAAAACAGGGATCGCAAGACCACACAGATCATGATCTGGGATAGCGAAAAGGGCGAAAAGCATATCGTTAGCGAACCGGTATTGAGGGATGCAAATCCGGTCTTTGATCCGGAAGGGAAATATCTCTATCTGATCTCAGAGCGGACTTTAAAGCCTTTATCAGATAATGTCCAATTTGACTTCATATTCCCCGCTACCATGAAGCCTTATTTGATTACTCTGCAGAAAGACCTGCGCTCTCCTTTCATCAAGCAGGCCGAAGCCTTTGAAGTAAAACCGGAAGAGCCCCCAAGAGACGATAAAAGCAAGAAGGCCAAAAAGGAAGAGATCAAACCCGTAGTGATAGATTTTGAGGGAATCTGTGAGCGTCTGATCGAGTTTCCTGTAGAAATCGCCCAAATCGGTAAACTGAGTGCCTGTAAAGACCGCATATTCTACCTTGCGAAGTCTTTGGATAAATTCATGAAAACAGAGAAAAGCCTGGACCTGATGTGCTACGATCTGAACAAACGGGAAGGCTGGGTCTATGCCAAAGATATCCTTGATTATGAGATTAGCTCAGATGGCAGCGCTCTCTTGCTCATTACCAAAGACAAATACCGAGTGGTCACGGCAAAGAACGAAGCCAAGGCAGAGCTGAGCACCGGTGCATCCTTTAGCAAAAACGATGGCTATATCAATCTGGCCAGATTCTCTGTGGAGATCATCCCCGTAGAAGAATGGAAACAGATGTTCAGAGAAGCCTGGCGTTTGCAAGCGCAGCATTTCTGGGTGGAAGACATGGCCGGGATCGACTGGCAGAAGGTCTTTGATCGCTATTATCCCTTGGTGGAACGCTGTGCCTGCCGCAGTGATTTCTCTGATCTGATGTGGGAAGTTCAAGGTGAATTGGGCACCAGTCACTGCTATGAATTTGGTGGAGACTACCGCAGTCACCCAAATTATACCGTCGGGAAGCTGGGCATAGATTACCGCTATAATTCTAAAAAGAAAGGCTATGAGATCACCCGCATCCTAAAGGGTGATCATTGGGATAGTGAAAATCGCTCTCCTTTGATGAATCCCGGTGTGCAAGTATCCGAAGGCTGGATCATCAAAGCTATCAATGGTGATGCGGTAAGCAAGAGAATCACCCCCGAGCGCCTCACTGTGAATCAGGCTGGAAAGCAGGTGCAGCTTAGCTTGGTGAGTCCTAATGGCAAAGATGAGAAAAGCATCTCTGTGCATACTATGAAGCACGAAAAATCTGCCCGCTACCGTGACTGGGTGGAAGGCAACCGCGAGTATGTACACAAAGCATCCAAGGGCAAGCTTGGCTACCTGCACATTCCCAATATGGGGCAGGAAGGTCTGATCGAATTTCATCGCTACTATCTGGCTGAAGTGGATCATGAAGGCCTTGTGATCGATGTGCGGCACAATGGTGGAGGCAGCGTGTCCGGGTTGCTCCTGCAAAAGCTGGCTCGTAAACGTATTGGCTACGATCTCACCCGTTGGTGGGGTGCCAGTCCCTATATGGAAGACGCTCCCATGGGCCCGATGGTCTGCCTCACGGATGAACTTGCCGGCAGCGATGGCGACATCTTCTCGCACAGCTTCAAGCTTTTAGGTTTGGGCAAATTGATCGGCAAACGCACCTGGGGAGGCGTGATCGGCATCTGGCCCCGGCATTGGCTGGTGGATGGAACCATTACCACTCAGCCGGAATTCAGCTTCTGGTTCCAGGACGTGGGCTGGGGCGTGGAAAACTACGGCACCGATCCCGATATCGAAGTGGACATCATGCCGCAAGACTATGTGGCTGGAAAGGATCCTCAGCTGGACATGGGCATCAAGACAGCCCTGGCGGAGATCAAAAATAATCCCCCTCTGAAGCCTGACTTCAGCAAAGTCCCCAGAAGAACATTGCCCTGATAGAATAAAGTAGGGGCGGAACTCGATTTCCGCCCCTATATGATATAATATAATAGCTTAGCCTTGCTGCAACCGGGCCAGCATCTTTTGTGCCACATCCTGGCCAAAGATATTCTCATGAGCTTTGGGCTCGGTAAAGTCTTTTATCGCAGAGGGGAAGGCAGGATCGTCTGTGGGTAGCAACATATTCCAGCCGCTATCTACGGTTTCCACCCATTCCGTTTCCGGGCGCAGGGTAACGCAGCGTTTCTTGAGGATATACGCTTCTTTTTGGATGCCTCCGCTATCGGAGAGAACCATGCTGCAGTTGTCCATCAGCAACATGAAATCCAGATAGGCTTGCGGTGCCACGAAATTGATGTTGGCAAATTGTTTGTTCTTCATCTCTTGCAGAATCTGACGGGTGCGGGGATGCACCGGGAACACTATGCGTTTTTGCAGCGAATCCAGCGAAGTAAGGATATGCTGAAGATTTTCCTGACTATCTACATTGTAGGGGCGATGCAGGGTAAGTAGATAGTAATCCTCATCCGGGGATATTTTGAGCTCTTGCAAAACCTTGGACTGGGCTCTGGCTTTTTGTATCCCAAACTGCAGGGAATCCACCATGATATCGCCCACGAGAGTGCATTTGCTCTCCAGACCTTCACGCCGGGCATTGGCCATGGCAGTGGGGGTGGGAACCAAAAGGATGTCGCTGATGTGATCTGTAACAATGCGGTTGATCTCTTCGGGCATACTGCGGTTAAAGCTTCTGAGGCAGGCTTCCACATGGGCAATCTTGATCTGGAGTTTGGCAGCGGCCAGCGCTCCGGCCAGAGTGGTATTAGTATCGCCGTAAACGATCAATACATCCGGCTTTCGTTTGATGAGGATGGGCTCCAGCAGAGCCAGGATTTCAGCAGTTTGTACTGCCTGAGTTCCTGAACCCACGCTGAGGTTATAGTCTGGAGCGGGAATCTCCATATCCCGAAAGAATACTTCATTCATCTGGAGATCATAATGCTGTCCGCTATGTACGATCAATTCTTCATGTCCGGCTTTGCGGATTACTTTGGAAAGCGGGGCCAGTTTAACAAACTGCGGTCGGGCTCCGACGATTTGCATTATCTTCATTTTATCTTCCTATTAACGTTTTATGGGCAAAAAGATCAGCTTCTGATCTTCCTGCATCTCGTTGCCACTATAGTCTGTGCTTTCTTTGTGAATAGTCAGGCTATAAGAGCGGTAGTTTGTTAGCTCTTGCGAGGGCTGCAAGATAACTTTACGTCCGTGTATATTCAAAATATCAATGGGTACTTCCTGTTTGGAATCACTGGCTACCAGGCTGATCTTTAGATTCTTTCTGGTCATTATCTCAGAGAATTTAAGCTCTATTTTCGGCTTGAGATCATTGATCGAAGCGCCGCTACGCGGGATAGTGAAGAGCAGCTGCGGAGGCTCTTCATCGCTGCGGTTTTGAACCTGAAAAGCAAGGGAAGATTCCGCGCTGAGATTGACTTTATGGTCTTCCAGATTGCGCATCTTGATTGTCACACGCGAAGAGTCCAGCTTTGAGCAGAGCACAAAGAGCTTGTCTTGATCCAGATGCTCATGCAGTATCTCGATTCTATCTTCACTGCCCTCGGTAAATATCTCCAGGGAGAAATACTTTGAGATTATCTTGCTTAGGGTTATTTCCAGCTCGTATGGCGACACCTGTTTTACATTCCTGATCTGAGCCAAAGTAGTATCTACATAAGCCATAGTCATGTCGAGGCTTGAACGCTCTGATACCGTAACAATATCCTCAAAGAAAGGCTCATAGATCAGATCATAGCGACCATTCAGGTTTTTGTCTATATAAGCTCGCAGGATGTAGCTGGCAGGATTCAAATTCGGGAGCTCATAGCTCTCCCCGCTGGCTTCATGCGCCATCACCAAGAGGGAGTCGGCTGAAAACAGGGAAAGATTGATAGCGGTTCCTGTGTCCAGAGGGTCTTCATATTTGATAAGGCCCGAAAGCTGCCCGGTTTGCGCTTCACCGGATCGGAAGGCCAGAGTGTGCGATCTATCTAGGTGGTTGCCTCTAAGGTCTTTGAGCCTGGTGCTAAGGGTGATATAGTAGTTCGTATCCAAGAGCAGTTCATCCTCAATCTCGATTTTCAGGGTGGCTCTGGTCAGTGAAATGCGCCGCTGAGAAACCGGAGGATAGATATAGATAGAATTGGTAATGGAAGCTTTATCCATGGGTTTGGAAAAGTCTATTTCGATGATCTTTTTGGAAATATCACCCATTTCTATCGGGGAAGAAGAAATCACGGTGGGCTTTTCGGTATCGGCTTCTCCACCGGTGGGACCGCGTTTGCTGCCACAAGCAAACAGACTAAGTAGCAGGAAAGTAATGATTGTGGCTTTGATCAGCTTCATAACTTGCTCCTTAGCAAATATTTACCCAGGGCGTCATATTCCAGATTCACTAAGGCTCCGGCTTTGATCAAATCCATATTGCTATTCTCGGCGGTGTGCCGGATGAGGGCTACACAGAATTCTCTGCTGCTCAGGCTGGCTACCGTGAGGCTGATGCCATTGATGGCGATAGAGCCTTGGGGGATCATCAAGTGCCGATCCTGATGATGCAACTCAAAATGGTAATACATGGTTTGGTTGCGCTGCTCTTTGCGCAGGAATTTAGCGGTTCGGTCTATGTGTCCCTGCACCCAGTGCCCATCCAGCCTGTCGCCTATCTTCAGAGCCCGCTCCAGATTCAGGATATCGTCGATTTTCCAGTAGCTGGCGGTGCTTTTGATCCAGGTCTCGTTCATGACCTGCACTGTAAAAGAGCTTTGATCAAGCTTCAGTGCAGTAAGACAGATGCCATCGCAGGCGATGGAAGAGCCTTCTTTGAGATCATCAAAGGATTTTGGCCGCGCTATTTGAATATATTTCGAGCCGGCTTCGGTCTTGATACTTTCGATGGGGCTGATAGCTTCAATGATTCCGGTGAACATCTTCAGACGCCATAACGCCTTTCCCATGCGCTTTTCAGGGTATTGCTACTGCTGTATTCAAGGTCTCCGCCAAAGGGCAGGCCGGTGGACAAACGGGTGATGCAAACATCTTTATCTTTGAATATCTCCCAGATATAATGAATGGTAGCTTCGCCTTCAGCGGAGGGTTTGAGGGCCAGGATCAATTCCTTTGGCATCAGCTGGGCAACCCTTTGGGATAAAGCCGCAGCATTGATCTGATCAGGCCCGTAGCCATCGATGGGGGAGAGCAGATGCCCCAGCACAAAGTACAGTCCCTTATACTCGTTCATATTTTCGATGACTTGTATATCGGCACTGCTTTCTACTATGCAAAGGCTATCCGTATCCCGCATTAAAGAGGAGCAGATCGGGCAGGGATCGCTTTCAGAGAGCATCAGACACTTTGAGCAGGGCTTAAAAGCCTGAACAGTGGTCTTGATGGTCTCTGCCAGTTCCAGGGCAAAATTCTGGTCTTGCGAGAGCAGATACCATGCCATGCGCTGGGCTGTCCTTTTACCTATTCCGGGAAAGCGGGACAGACTTTCTATTAGCTTTTCCAGTTTATTGCTGATGAACATTTTCTAAAAGAGCCCTGGAATCTTCATGCCTCCGGTGAGTTTTCCCATGATTTCTTCACTGGCTTGAGATACCTGATTGTGGGCTTCCTGCAGGGCAGCGAGGATCAAATCTTCCAGCATCTCCACATCGTCCGGGTCCACAGCTTCTTTATCGATCTTTATGCTTTTTACTTCGTGCGCTCCATTGATGCCGATGGTAACCATGCCACCACCAGAGCTAACTTCGAAGATCTTGTTTTCCAGTTCTTGCTGAGATTTCATCATATCCTGCTGCATCTTCTGGGCCTGTTTCATCAGGTTATTCATATTTTTTCCACCTTGTAACATGTGAACTCCTTATCGTGTTTCATTTGATTCCCAAAAAGCGGGAACGGCGTGTTTTAGTCAAGCGGTAAATTATCTTGAGTTTTCGCATAGTATGGTTTTGAGCTTTTATCTTAGTGATAGCATCCTGTTTGTCTATGAAATCTTTAAGCACTTCAGGCTTTATGTATATTGATATTGTAGCCTTTAGGCTGCCTCCTCCCTTTTCCAGTGAACTTGCTTTTAATTCGTTTTCGACTCGAGGTGACTCGAATCTTCGAGTGGACTCGAGTTAAAATCGAATTAAAAACTAATTGAAGCCAGAGGCTGGATACCAGGATTGAAAGTCAAAGAAGGCAGAACTTTTCGCAAAGTCCTGCCTTCATCATGTCTGAATAAGGGGATTTATCAGCCACCCATCATGGCAGCGATATCATCATCCGCATTGGTAGTTTGTTTGAGGCCAAAGGTATCGATGATCACTTTGGCTACATTAGGTGAAAGGAAACCAGGCAGGGTAGGCCCGATTCGCATATTCTTGAAGCCCAGAGAAAGCAGAGCGAGCAGTACTGCCACCGCTTTTTGCTCGTACCAGCCGAGGTCAAAGGAGATGGGCAGATCGTTCACATCATCGAGTTCAAAGACTTCTTTGAGTTTGAGTGCGATCACAGCAAGAGAATAGGAGTCGTTGCACTGACCGGCATCAAGGATGCGGGGAATGCCACCGATATCGCCCAGGTCGAGCTTGATATAGCGATATTTAGCACAACCGGCTGTGAGGATTATGGTGTCTTTGGGCAGCTTTTCGGCTACTTCGGTGAAGTATTTGCGAGAGGGCATGCGGCCATCGCATCCTGCCATTACCACAAAGCGTTTGATCGCTCCGGATTTCACGGCATCCACTATCTTGTCTGCCAGTGAAAGCACTGTGGCATGGGCAAATCCACCGATGATTTCACCGGTTTCCATCTCTGTGGGAGGTGGGCATTTCAAGGCTGCTTCGATCACAGGGCTGAAATCTTTGGGTTTGCCATCTTTGCGGTCTGCAATATGGATTGCTCCGGGATATCCGGCCATACCTGTGGTGAACATCTTGTCCAGATAGGTGTTTTCTTTGCGCAGCGGAACGATGCAATTTGTGGTCATCAAAATGGCGCCGTTAAAGTTCTGGAAATCAACTAACTGATGCCACCAGGATGAGCCGTAATTGCCATGGAAGTGTTTAAACTTCTTGAAGGCTGGATAGTAATTTGCCGGCAGCATCTCGCTATGGGTATAGATATCGATGCCCTTGCCTTCGGTCTGGATGAGCAGCTCTTCAAAATCCTTAAGATCGTGTCCGCTTACCAGGATGCCGGGGTTTTTGCCCACTCCGATATTGACGTGGGTGGGTTCGGGATTGCCATAGGTCTTGGTGTGGGCTTCATCCAGTTTGGCCATTACTTTTACGGCATGCTCACCGGTCTTGAGTACCATGGCTACCAGATCATCGGCGCTAAGGCTATCATCGATAGTTGCAGCCAGGCCTTCCATCATAAATTTATTTACGTCGTCATCCATGTAGCCAAGCATGGCAGCATGGTCTCCATAAGCTCCGATACCTTTGAGGCCATAGGTGATAGTTTCACGCAGGCTGCGGATATCTTCATTCTCAGTTCTGAGCACGCCTACCTTGGCACCAAATTCTTCATACTGATCCTTGGTGATCTGGAAGTTGACGGCTTCGGGGCAAGAATCGCATTTGTCGTTGAGAATCTGGCACAGCTCCGCTTTCCTTTTGTCACGGCGCGCAATGGCTTGGTCTATGAGATCGGTGATCACAGCTTCATCCCAATTAGCATTGGTGATGGTGGTAAAAAGTCCTTGCATTACAAGAATTGAATCTTCGGGATAATATTTCCCGTTTTGTATTAGCTTGTGTGAGACATAAGCAAGACCTCTGAGGCTGTAAATCAAGAGGTCCATCAAGTGTGCCAGAGTATCGGGTTTCCCGCATACTCCACGTACAGTGCAGCCGAGGTTTCGGGCTGTTTCCTGACATTGATAACAAAACATACTCATGGTGTGTTTCTCCTATTGTTTTATGGTTTTGGCATTTTGATTACGAGGATGCGCATCAGCGTGTCACCCTCATTAGTAACTGCATGGGGGATGTTTTTGGGGCTGTCGATGATAGTTCCGGCAGGGAAGCTACTGCTTTCTTCGCCTATGGTGAGTGTGGCAGTGCCTTCCAGCACAAAAAAAGCTACGTTCACGGGTGTTTTGTGAGCCTTGAGATGGGCTTTGGGCTCAAACTCGATATGCACGATTTCGCCTTCAGGCTGCACATAGATCTTGGTGCCGATCATGCCATTGACATTCAGCACGGGTGTGAGGTCTTTGTAGTATCTGCTTTCCATATTATCTCTCCTTAGATGATTTTGCCATCAATGCTGATGACGTTTACTTTCACAAAGTGCATCTGTCCGGCACGTTCAAGTGCTTTTTGCAGAATAATCTCCATTCCGCCACAACAAGGCACTTCCATGCGTACGATGCTCACGCTTTTGATTTTATGCAATATAAATATTTGCGATAATTTGTCAATATATCGTTCCAAATCCAGGTCCAGTTTCGGGCAGAGTGTGATCACTATCTTTCCCCTAAGAAACCGGCGGTGAAAATCTGCGTAGGCGTATGGCACACAGTCTGCCGAAAGCAAAAGCTCGGCATTGTCAAAATATGCGGCCGCTGGATTCAATAAAGTAAGCTGTACCGGCCACTGCCTCAGCTCTGTGTGCAGCTCCCCACCCATTGTGTTTCCATCCTGTTCCGGCTCAATGGTTCTGGCATGAGTTCCACTGCAGCCGCAAGCCATGGTTTCTTCGGTGGTGAGGGCTTCGATGTCGTAATCATTGGCCTTGAGAATTTGGAGCGCTTCGTTGTAATATCCCATTTCGCCATGAGATTTGAGATGGTGTAGGTGCGCTTTGATGGTGTTTTCTCCGGCTTTCATGATGTTTTCCATCACCAGAGCTTCGCTGTAGGACTCGGCTTCTCTTTCCTCCACCAGGATAGCACCGCGGGGGCAATTTCCCAAACAGGCACCCAGGCCATCGCAAAAGAGATCGCTTACCAGGCGGGCTTTGCCATCGATAATCTGCAGGGCTCCTTCCGGGCATCCCGGAATGCATTCTCCGCAGCCATTACATTTATCGTTGTCGATTTTAATGATCTGACGTATCATTGTTTTACCTCTATCAGTTTTATGATTGTTTCTGTAAGATTCTTTCCCTCGCTGGTCAGAACAAAACCATGCGAACTGAGATTCCACTGAGTGATTAAAAAGCGCATTGAACCCACTACAATACGGAAGATATGCATGGCGTTCATATTCGAGCGAATGGTATCCTGCTGCTGGCCTTCCATGATGTAGCCCAATACTTCATCGCGATGGATTTGCATGATAGACATATAATGCTGCTCAAAATCCGGGTCATTCTTGAAGAGTTCTTCGCTAAACATCACCATGGCCAGATCAGGTTCCTTTTCAAACATATCGTAGCGACTATTTACAAAGAGCCTGATGCGATCCAGTGGACTTAGCTTTTGGGTTTTGATATTCTGAATCACTTCGCAGGAGAGCTCTTCAAAATAGCAAAGGATCATTTTGATGAGTTCTTTTTTGCTTTCAAAATGACGGTATAGGGAGGCATCACTCACCCCCAGGCTCTTAGCGATGTTCTTGGTAGTCAACTTCTCATAGCCCTGCCTGGCAATCACCTGGATTGCAGCTTGCACTATCTCCATCTGTCGTTTGGTAATATTCATCATACTTCCTTTTCTATTCTGCGCTGTTAGTAAGCGCTCACTAACCAAATTAAGCAGGATGTAGATTTTGGCAAGAAGTATTTTAGTATGTATTTAGAATATTTTGAAGCGCGAGCTCTAATGTGTTGATATAGTGGCTTATGCGATAGAGAATATAATTTGTAATCTGGAATACAAGGACATTGAGATAAAGGTATTTTTGCTTTAAAAATCAAGAAAGCCAGGGAAATCCCTGGCTTTATTTATGGCTAATACTCTGAAAGTATTGCTTTAGATTTTTAGTTTTAGCGAATCCAGCAGAGCTTTTTGAGTTTCTGGTTTTTCTTTCAGATCGCTCTCAGCCAGATAGTCTGTACGTTGTTTGAAACGATCCTGGAGCAATTCAATGTAAGCATCGAAATTGCCACGCTTTTTAGGGTCGTAGCGATCGTAATACCCCGGCAGTATCTTCTCTATAGATTCACGGGTGGGGATCATTGCCATTGGCAGAAGCTCCCAATCTTCCCATTCGATCTGATCTGTGAGGATGGCAGTCTGCAGGTGAAGCGAAGTCTTGAGGGGGATGGCTTCCAGATCGGTATCCGAATTCTTCCAATAGCCGCGGGAATTGAAGCAATAGCATTCTGCACCATTTTCCACCACACTCAGGAAAGCTTCCACATCACGGTAAAGTTCATAGACGCGGAAAGGATTTGCAAAGGGTTCAAACACCAGTTTCTTCAGGTCTTCTTCGGTGACGTTTTCGGCCCGGTTGCGTTGGGTCATCAGAGCTGCACCCATGGCCACAGCCAGGTTTTTATCCTTGAATTTCAGGATGGGAGGCAGGACACTGTCTTTCATGAGCCAGCACAGAGCCTTGGGGAAGGCACAGCGATTGACGTAATTGCCCAGCAGGCTGCGATCCAGAAGAGCACGGCCATTTTGATTGCGTAAGTCCTGACCTACGGGGATGCGTTTGCCATCCAGATTTAGCACTGCGTGATTCATTAGAGCCAGGCAATATTTCCAGTCCGGGTGATCCACAGGGCGGGAATCGGTCTTGTCAAAGAGAGTGGGCTCCCAGGCGCGGCAGACTTTGTTTTCCAGATCGATCTGGAAGGCGTCGTCATGCAGAACCACTTTTGAGACTCCCTTAGGCATGGTGCCGCCGTTGTCATGGGAATTTGTGTGACTGGACTTGCCGGTTCCGGAGAGGCCATAAAAGGCGATGGAACGCTTGCCAAACTTGTGATACTTGCTGTCTTCGCAGGTAGAAAAATCAATCTCTTTGATACCGCCGTGACAGGCTGCCATGCCGATTCTGATGCCAGAGGTCCAGGCCATGGTGAGCGTGCCTTTTTTGCGTTCGCCAAAGTAGCGCATACCCAGATTGACCATCACGTTGTGCTTTTCATCCACTAAAGCAAGCTGGGGGGCACCCACATTGTTGTAAAAGGGATCGTCACAAGTCCATTCGTTAAAACCAATGATGATCACGTCTTGAATTGGTAATTTGGGACTCGCTTCATAGGCTTCCCTAACGGACTCATAAGGAGTGAAATTCACCAACCAATTGAACATATTAGCCGCATCGGTCTCGGTGGTGATAAAGGTGGCTTTGATCATCAGGTCATTGTCCATGCCCAGCACGGCTTCACCTTTGATCAGGGGATAGTGTTGCATCTGGTAGATCGCTTCACGGAAGTCTCCTTCCAGTTTGTTCTTTTTGGAAGAGTCCAGGCGGTGATAAAAGCGTCTGGCCTTGGCTGTACGTCCCAGAATCTTACCATGACAGTCATCTATGACCATGGCATCTTTGGGCAGATTGTGAAGCTTAACAAACTCCGGATACATGGGCAGGTCAGTGATAGTGACCCCAGGTTGCTTTAAAGCCATTTCGTAAGCTTCCCTGATATCGACTTTACGCACCAAGTGACTGTTCATCAATGTCTCCGCTATGGCGCGTATAGGAGACATAGCTTTGAGATCGCTGTAATATTCAGCACTACTCTTGCTTGCCATTTTTCCTCCATCTATTTACAGTTTTTTTATGGTTACAAGTTTCACATCATGAGCATTTAAATAGTCTGTCTTTTCCTGTCAAGGATAGTTTTAGTTAATTCAGATAATTTTCAGCTCTTTGCCGATTATATTGAATTTATCCAGAGCCATATCCAATTGCGCTCTGGTATGGGTTGCCATAAAGGAGCATCTGATCAGACAGCTATTAGGTGGCACTGCTGGCGGAACGATTGGATTGATAAAGACGCCTTCTTCACCCAGGCGGGACCACATATTAAAGGCATGCATCATATCTCCTACATGCAGAGGGATCACGGGTGTACAGCTGGTTCCGGTATCATAGCCCATAGCCTTGAATTCGGTCAGCATATAATTTGTATTTTCCCAAAGTTTGGCGATCCTCTCCGGCTCTTCTTCCATGATTTTAATGGCAGCCAATACACTGGCTGTAGAGGCAGGAGGCAGGGAAGCGCTAAAGATCAAAGCCCGTGATTTATGTTTGAGATAATGAATCAAAGGCTCATCTGCAGCGATGAATCCGCCCACAGAGGCCAGAGATTTACTGAAGGTTCCCATTATAAAGTCAGTTTGTTTTGTGAGACCAAAATGTGCGGCAGCTCCCGCTCCCAGATCACCCAAAACACCCAGGGAATGAGCTTCGTCCACCATTAAGTTCGCGCCATATTTTGCAGCGAGAATGGCGATTTCGGGGAGATTGGCAATATCTCCTTCCATAGAGAATATCCCATCAACCACTATCAAGGCAGATTTTCCGTCTATTTTTTGCAGACAGCGCTCGAGGGAGGCCATGTCGTTGTGATTATAGCGCAGCATAGTGCCATCTGAAAGTTTACAGCCATCAATGATAGAGGCATGGTCGTATTTATCAATTATGATGTATTCATTTTTGTCTATCATTGCGGATATGCAGCCCAGGTTGGCCTGATAACCGGTGGGATATGACAGCGCGGCTTCTTTCCCCACCAGGCGTGCCAGTTCAGCTTCCAGCTCCAGGTGCAGATCCAGAGTACCATTGAGGAACCTGGAGCCGGCACATCCACTGCCATACTTTTTCATAGCCTGGATTCCGGCTTCAATGACCTTAGGATGAGTGGTGAGTCCCAGATAGCTATTTGATCCCATCATCAACATCTTTTTGCCATTGCAGATCACTTCGGTATCCTGTTTAGAGCTAATCTCCCGGAAATACGGATAATAACCCATGGCTATAGCTTTACGGGCATCGGTAAATTTGTAGCATTTATCTGTTATGCTCATTGAGTCCCCTTTATATGATTTTATATTCTTTGAGATTAGTATACAATACACTTACGAGAGTGTATATCAGAAAAACCAGCGGTACTGAGATCAGCATCCATAAAATTCCTCCGTACCATCCGCCGGCCAATACAGTGAGCAAGACCAAAAGCGGATGCATATTTATCGTGGTTCCTACCACCACCGGATATACGATGTTGTTATCTACTACTTGCACCAGATACATGGCTAAGGCTGCATAGACCATGGACATGAAAGGTCCGCCTTCAAACAGTACTGTCAATACAGCCAAAGCGCCTGCAAAGAAAGGCCCGAAATAAGGGATGATATTAGTTACGCCTGCTGACACGCCAATCAAAATCGGATTGCTCACTCCCACGATGCTGAGGGCAATCGAGGCCATAATGCTAACCGCTGTTACCTCCAGGACCATGGCTCTCAGGTATGTACCCACAGTACTATCGATCTTACCTAAGATGATGATTGCCAGTTCAAAATATCGGTTTGAAGTAAGTCTGAGCATAGCCTTGCGGATTTTATGTTTATCTTTGAGGATAAAAAAGCTGATCAAGGGTATCATGCCGATGAAAGACACTGCTCCAATGATAGTAGAATAATTATCTAAGAGCAATTTAGGCAATTTGGCCATGAATATAGTAGCATTATCCAGGATATTGAGAAACTGATTACTCATATTCAATCCAGGAATTCGTGTATCCAGGTCCTGGGAATATTCATAGATGCCACTCAAGAAGGGAAGCTGCATAAGGGTATCTCTATTCACTCCTCCTTCACGGCTGAGAATAGCGATAAGGTTATTGGCCTGAGAGATAATATCCGGTATGATCCTGCTGGTAAACCAGGTGATGAGACCAGCCACTGTGAGATACACAAATAGCACACTTAGCCAACGGGGGATGCGCTTGTGTTCCAACCAGGTCACTGCAGGGTCCAGAATGTAGCTGAAGATAACCGCACCAATCAAATATACAAATACTTTGCTGTAAAACACCAAGGCAGCTACAATGATTAAACTCAGAAGTATGAAAAATGCAATTTTAGTCCAGTTCATATTCAGCTCTCTTGTGCTTTTTCAAAGATGAAATCGGAGAAGTCTTTGCAAGCTGCCTCCAGGATCTTGATTCCGCAGCGAGGTCTGGCTTTGATAAATTCCATGAGGTCAGAGCTGGAAATCGCATCCATCACCACTGGGGTTTTGGCGATGGCTGTGCTGCTTCTTCCCTGCCCGTGATACATATCCAGCATGCCCAGATGTTGGGGATGGGAGATGGTTTTCTCTTTTTCGCTACAATACACCCCTATTAGCTCTATATCACCTGATCTGATGAAATATATTACTTCCAGAGGGTAACCGGTTTCAAAGATCGTCTCTGAAGCCTTGAATTTCCGCTCGTGCATACGATCTTCCAAGAGATAAAGGTCATAGGAACCAAGCTCTGCAAATAAAGGATATTCCCGATATCGCAGATAGGTCTGGGGTTTACTGAATAGAGATTTTAACCATTGCCATTTTTTTTTCACGACTTCCTCGCTATATTTTTTTTACCAAAGGAACAAAGGTACATGGATAATCCTGCCGAACCTTGAGCATGTCCTTTTCCCGCACAATAATATGCAAGACTTGGGAGAGACTGCCTCCTACCGGCACCACCATGATGCCGCCTTCTGCCAATTGATCGCAAAGCCGGGGCGGAACTTCCTCTGCGGCAGCCGAAACGATGATCTTATCAAATTCCTTATAGGCTGGATAAGCTTTTTCCCAGCCGGCCCAGCCATCTCCAATGCGGAAAAAGATGTTCTTAAAACCGGCAGCCTTAAGGATTTTCTGGGCGTTTAAGGACAGGGAATCGTGCAATTCCACCGTGCATACTTCTTTTACGATGCTGGCCAGAAGCGCTGTCTGATATCCGCTGCCGGTTCCTATCTCCAGAACTATATCCTGGGGGCTAAGGTTTAGCTCACTCATCATGATAGCGATCATCGAAGGTTGAGAGATAGTCTGTCCCTGGTTAATAGGTAAAGGACGATTGCGGTAAGCGTATTCCTTATATTCAGGCAGCACATAATCTTCACGGGGGATAAGGCTGAAGGCAGAGAGCACGGCGGTATCTTTAATACCACTTGCTTTCAGCTCCTCCAACAGTCTCAAACGTTGATCGTCAAAGCGCATTATTCAGGCCAGGGTCCATCAAGTTACGGTTTTCGAGCCACCTTTCGATTCTCGGGAAAGCATCAGGTTTGGTAAGTTCAAAACCCAAAGGTGTGATTGAGATGTAACCTTCGTTTACGGCTTCAGAATCGGTTCCACTCTCAAAATCCCACTCTGGTGCATTTCCTCCAACCCGGTAGGAAAAGGAATCTGCCGTTTCTTCTATGATCGTAACAAAATTGTAATATCTTCTGTGCCCGGTTCTGGTAAGCTTTGCGCCCTTGATATCTTCGAAAGTAAGATTAGGGAAATTGATATTCCAGACTTCGTTTGTTTTGACCATGTCTGCGATACCTTCTTGCATCAGCCTCATAAACCAGCTGGTGGCAGAGGCAAAATTCTGATCCTGATAGGCATTGACCGAGAGTGCGATGGCTTTGTGTCCCAGCATTGCTGCTTCCACAGCTCCTGCCACAGTGCCGGAATATAGCACATCCTCGCCCATGTTCTGTCCGGCATTGATGCCTGAGATTACCAGATCAATCTTTTCGGTGATTATTTTTTGCAGGGCGATCACCACACAATCTACCGGAGTACCACTCACTGCCCATTCATCCACGCCAATCCTGGTCGCATGAATATCCTTGCGCAGGGTGATCGAGTGCGATGCAGCAGAGCGTTCACGGTCTGGCGCCACCATTATTATCTGATGTCCTGCTTGTTTCAAAGCTATTTGCAGAGAGCGAATGCCTGCTGCGTTTATACCATCATCATTTACCAATAGGATTCTCAAAATCTACTCCTTAGAATATTAAGTCCGGTTTCAATAAGACCAAAATCACGAATATAGCTACTAAGAAAACAGTAAAGATGAAAAACCAATTATCCTGAATGAACACGCCAAAATTTCGCTTATGCCTCTTTTTACGATAGCGACTTTTGACCTTTTTTGGGAAAATGCGGTGCATAATAGGAACACGAATGCTTTTTGCTCCCCGCATATTCCTCTGAGCCTGGGTAAGCCATTTTATTCGGGATTTTTCATCCAGATAGGGACGATAGCCCAAAGATAGATAATGATCTATCCTTGCCTGGCTGAATCCCTTAACATCTTGTGGGTCAAGTTCTTTTATGATTTTAGTCTTTTTTGATGTCATTTCATATACCTTAAATTGTATATCCTTTAAAAGCAGACAATTTGTCAAGCTGAATCTTGATCAGGCATTCCCCCATTTTACGAGAGTTTGATTATGGACTGGTCGGTGTTTGCTATCTGAAATGCCGTCCCTACAGGACTCTATAACCTTGTGTAGCTGTAGGTTACTGTCTAAAATGCCGTCCCGATGGTACTCGGATTAGGAGCTTGTTCAGCCAAAATCAAGAATCTTAAGTTCTAAAGATATAAACTGAAACATATGGACATGGACGCAAGCTAAGATAACGCCAATGAATTTATTATCAAAAGAATGGCTCAATATTTTGGGGGAATGTCCAGCTTAATCGTTTATTGAGTAGGAAGAATGTAAGTAAGAGGGGTGAACTTCAGCTTGACCAGAAAGCGGCATAATAAAGAATAGCAAAAATGCATAATAAAGGAGAAAACAATGCTAAAAATTAACGAATATTTCGATGGCAAAGTGAAATCAATAGCTTTGAACAATGCAAAAGGAAAATCCACCATAGGCGTGATGGATATTGGTGAGTATGAATTTGGCACCAGCAGCGTGGAACGCATGACTGTGATTAGCGGCGTCCTAATCGTAAAGCTGCCCGAAAGTAAGGCATGGAAACCCTACAAAGCAGGAGAAACCTTCATCGTGGCAGCCGGCCAGAAATTCGGAGTGAAAGTCGAAGAGCAGACTGCTTATATCTGCCGCTACGAATCCTGAATTTATTGAATATAAAAGATGCCGGGGTTATCTATGAAAGTGATAGCGCAATTGCCAATGATCATAAATTCATTGACCGGGCTGTCGCTGAAGCTTTCCACCAAAGTAAGCTCCCGGGTGTTACCCTGAACATTGCGATAAAAGGCTCTCACAGACTCTCCTGAACTATAATCCGGAATGGGCATATACAGGTATGGCCAGTCTGAATTTATCTGGCTAAAGAAGTTTGGCTGCAAGGTATTTTGCTGCGCATCCTTGATGCCGAGTCGGTAGGCTGATCGAAAGCTGATCCCCGGGGCTACGGACGATATCTGCTCCAGACTCATTTTTGAGCCCAGAGGGATGCTGCTGTCAATGAAGTCCCCAGGAAAGCTGGCCTGTGCCTGATATAAGGAAAGATGGATATCTTGTCCGCTATTAATCGTGAGCTCAGTCAAGCTGTGAGGATCAAGGTCCCTCAGCATCGCATACTCTGCATCATAAGGCAGATAGAAGGCATAATGCCCATCGCTACTTACAAAGTGCCAGCCATCGGCAGTTTCTCCTTTTGGATAACTGTAAACGCGGTAATAATCTTTATTTGAGATCGAAAACAGCAGGTCACTATTGCGGGAGGGATGCTTGATGCGGACATACGGCTGAAAATTGGCATAGAAATCTGCATTGTTTAGCATCTTAAACTTGTAGGCCGGGCTCAGATAGCTAAGCTGATATTGCTCCTCAAGCACATCGTAGGCATCGCTGAGGCTGCCGGATTTGTTTATCTGCAGCGTGCTGTTGGGCATAGAGGAAGAGGAATCCAGATACAGCTCAAGATCGTAATCATCAAATACCATCCCGGGGAACATGGCCAGATTCCTTGTTGCCTCGGAGCCTTGCAGACTGGCTCCATCGAAGAGGTAGCCGGCAAAAGCAGGTGAAATGCTGAGCCTGGAATCGCTTTGCAGGAAGCTATTGTGCTCCAAGATATTGCTTTTCCGGTAGCGGATGAACTTGGGATACTCAGGCTCAGCCGAAAAATTAATTACAGATTGCAAGTTCTGCTCTTGTTTGGTTTCCAGAAAAAGTCCTTGAGGCAGGGCATCGCTTTTGGAATCTATAGTGCTGATAGAGAGCAAAGCCTGGTTTTGCTGTAGAGTATAAGGTAAAGAGTTCAGCCAGGGATGGCTGCATGAGGCAGCGGGGTTATATTCCAGCCGGAGTGCTGTACAGGGAGGATTTGCATCCTGATAAGAAAGAGTGGTCTTCTGGGTCTGCAAAAAGAGCTGGTCTTTGAGGCAGGGAACTAGCAGTGAGGAAGTGGATTCAGTTATATTAGCTAAAAGATATAGTCCCGATGAGTTAACGCCGGTATAAATATAGCCGTCTGAGCTTGTAAAGTGCCCTTCATTATAAGCTGCAGCATGGTTTTTGTAGCTGAGTATATCCTGATTGGTACTGCGATAGGCGCGCATTAGCCTCGCTGTGGAAAGCTCCGACAGCGAAGCGGCAAAGCCAAATTCCAGCCAGCTTTCATCGGGCAGGGTGTCCAGTAGCTCAGAACCGCTGTAAAAGCTGAGCTGATAGGCCTGAGCAGAGCCATTGATAGTGTAAGGCTTGCCGCCAAAGTAGTCTTGCAAAAGCTGATTGTAGTCGGGATCGGGGTTTATGACCAGGTCTATTCCGGGAAGATTAACGTCTTTGAGGTCTATCCACATGTCCTGCAGATAATACTGTCTTTGAGGGCTATCCAGACTGATCCGGATGGTATTTTGCAAGGCCTGCGGTTGCAGCAGGAAATACGAGCCAGCTCCATTGATAAAGGTGATCAGGGTATCATCCTGAATCAGCCAGGTATCTTCACCTTCCGGCCAGCTTTCTATCTGGTTTGGGCCTTGCTTTACCCATTGGGCATCAAAGCTTTTGCTATCTGGCATCTTGTAGTAAATGATGGGCGTGTGGCTGCTCGTGCCTTCACGCTCTGTGGTAACGCTTATAATTTGGGTAAGCAAGGCAAAATCCGGATAGATATCCTGCACTGTTTGCAATTCGGCAGGGTATGGATCGGGGTATTCGGGATACAATAACTCGATTTCGGTAGCTCCCAAGTCTTGAGTAAAGCCTGCGGGGATAAAGATTTTCATGCTGGCGTCAATACCGAACAATATGCCGTGAATATCAGTATTATTGGCTGGGATATTCAGTTGGTTATCAAAGTCGTGATACGTTGGGAGAAAATCTCCGGAGCCATCTATCAGATAAAAGCCTCGATGATTACCGTAGCCAGAAGAGTATAAAGGCTCGGAATCAAGGATGTACCTCAGTGATAGCAGGTAGCGTGGGCCACTGGTCATGAAATCCATGTCTGTATATACAGTAGCAAAAGCGGGAGCATTTTCTATGATGACGCTTGATCCTTCTCGCAGCACTTGAACGCGGTGACAGGAGCTCATGGGAAATATGCCGGAGCTTACTGCCAGGCTATCTCTTTGCAAAAGGCTTTCTACACGGCTAAAGCTAATTTCATCGCCATACCAGATCAGGCTGTCCGCAATGCTCTCTTTGGGAAGATAGAGGTAGCTGTTGTCGTTTGTGGAAGGGATCAGATGATCAGAATAAACCAGGATATGGTTTGACACTACATATTCTTTGGGGTCCAGATTTGGCGGCAGGAGGATGTCCTCGCGCAGATTGCAGGAGCTAAGCAGTAAAGCCAGTAAACTAAGGCTAAATGCTGTAAGTAAGAGTGATAAAAGAGCTGTGTTCCGATTCATTGTCTTGTATTCCTATTTGGTGATATAGTAAGACGCCCATCTTTGTGCAAAGCGGGCTGGATAAGGAGAAGCCATAGGCACTGCTGCTGGCTTCGAAGCTATCGTAGATTACGCCGTAGGGATTTGTCCACCAGGCTTGTTTGCCCTGATAAATGTAGCTGCCAAGCCAGATTTTCGGGGTTATTCTCACGCCCAGATTGAAGCTGTGCAGCTGCTTTGAACTATCGCTATCTGTTGACTGGTTATCCTGATAGTGCAAAGAAAGGGTGTATCCTGCCAAGAGCCTATCGTAAGCTACTTGCAAGCCAAGATCGGCCTGCTGGACGTCAAAGCGGTCAAAGTGGCCATAAACGCCTACTAACGAAGGTATTAGCTTCGCTTTGCCGACGTAGAAGATGGGCTTTATACTCAGGCTGATCAAGCTTGCCGGATATACGCGCTCATCATCGCCATAGAGCCTGCTTATCGAGGTCTCCAGATCGGCCAGAGGGTTTTGCCAGCCTGCTGAAATGCCGTAGGTTCCCCGAAACCGGGAACCGTCCAGGATCAGCTCTTCCGCAGTTAGCTTCAAGCTCCACTCAGCTTTTTGTAAGGCCGCAGTCAGCTTTCCAGAATGCTTACTATCATAGTTCGTCCCTGCGCCCAAAGCTATCTGCAGCTGAGCTTTTTCTATTGCTTTTTGTAAGAGAGGGTCGGCATTACGCTTTAGTTTGGAAAGGTTAGCTTTGGCTGCGGGATAGTTCTTCAGATATAGGTATTCCCAGCCCAGGCCCAAAGTAGCGGCATTTCTGTGAGCAGGATCGACAGCCAGCTTTTCAGCTTTGGCGTAATGCTGGCGGGCAGCAAGGTGCAAGCTCATCTGAGAGAGCCCGTATGCTTTGTAGCTAAAGAGAGGGGCATGGGCAGGAAGGTTAAAAATGAATTCATCCGCCCTGTCTATGCTTTCCCGAAAGCTGGCCTGACTTTGCAGTGCCCAGAGAATGCCTTCTATAGCCTGCATATTTTGAGGGTCTTGCTTGATCAGGGTTTCATAGTGATTTAGAGCTTCATCGCTTTCCCCTATGAGCATCAATTGATAGGCCAGATTAAGCCTTGCAGTTTCGTAAATAGGGTTTTGGGCTACATTAAGGCGCAGGGCCTGGATATCAACCGTATTGCTTTGAGCCGTCAGGCTGATCAGGCAAAGAAAAAACAGAGCGCAGAGACCTATTCTCATGGCTGGTCTAAAAGCTCTTGCAGCTCGCTCACAATCGGGGACTCAGGATAGTATTTCTTCAGGATGCGGTATTGCTTCTTTGCTTCCGGGAGTTGGCCGCTAAGATATAGATTATTCACCCAAAAGCCCCGATTTTCCATATCCCAGGGCGAGATGGCCACGATATAGCCAAAGTAATCCGCAGCAGTGGGATATTCCTTTTGCATATAGGCTGCATAGGCTGCTTTAGAAAGAAGGATGGTGTTTTGGGAATGCTCCGGCAGTAGTTTCTGGGAATATGCCAGCGCCTGATCCCACTGTCCCAGAGCCAGCTGACAATTGATGATGCCCAGATCTGCATCCAGATGGTCAAGCCGTTCAAGGCTTTGCTGATATAGATTCAAGGCTTGCTCGTAACTACCCAAAAGATAGTATAACCAGGCTGTGCGCATGGTGTAAAATACTTCGTCAGGATCTTCCCGCACGAGCTTTTGCATGTGAGTGATTGCCCCGGAATAATCGCCATTGGCCTCTGCCAGATACGAGCTCTGGATGGATCTGCCCAAAACAAAATTGAGTGAGCATAAGATTAACAGGGTAAGCAGGATATATTTATTCACCGGTTTGCTCCTTGGGTTCGATATAAGTAGCTTTTAGTACTTGCTGTTGGGATTTTATGAGACAAAACTCTTGTATGCCTTTTACACGGTCCAGCTTCAGGCTGCTCTCATAGCTTTTAATACGCAGCCCCAGAACGCTGAGATCGGTCTTACTTTCGATATGGATGTCAGAGCCCTTACTGATAAGATGGGATTTGCTCTGTACGCGGATGGGTCTGAAGAAGGGAATCAAAAAGAGGGTGAGGTTTTTCCAAAAGGGATTCATGGCTACAGAGAGACTGGGCTCATCCTGCCAGACCAGGCTTTGGTTCTCACACCAGGGAATGCGTCCGGCAGCAAAGGCAAAAGCGGTAAGAGCATTTTGACCTCTACCCTTCAGACTCAGGGCGTTGAAGATGCCGTGATAGATAGAAAAGTCCAATCTGCTGCCGCTATCTGATACTATGCTGTGATTTCCAATCAAGTCCAGATCCACCTTCCAGTGTTCAAAACGGCTGCCTTTTTTATCTTCTACCTGAAAGCTCTGATTCTGACCATAGCTGAGCTGCAGGATGCTTGCCAGCCCTTTTTCCGGCACCAGAGCAGATACTATCTCCCCTTCTTTGGGGATGCCGCTGGTGATGAAGCTGTTGGGCCCATCGGGCTTATGGACTTTATAGTTCAGGATATGGCTGAAAACTGTTCTGGAACCTGCATCAATGGCAGCCTGAGCCTGGAAATGCAAGTGAGGAACGAAGGACCTGCCGGAATTGCCAACCTGCCCTATCTTTTCGCCAATTTTGACGTAATCTCCTTCAGTGAACTTGATCGAGCCTTCCTTCATATGAGCATAGAGCGAGTAAAAGCCATAGCCATGATCAATGCTGATATAGTTGCCCCAATTGTCCATAGTATTAGCTTCTCCAATGGGGTTATCCGGAATGCTGACCACCACCTTGGATACATATCCAGCCGCAGCGGCATACACGGATTTACCGTAGCAATAGTAATCCGATAAGTCATCAGGGTCTTGTGAATATTTCTTTCCTTTCGTATCCTCTATCTCAAAATCCCAGGCCATAGCCCAGTCTTTTTTGTGAGTATGCTCACCATTGTGTCCTTGTGTAACCAGCCACTGCCCTGTAACAGGCATTTGCAATTGCGGCACTCCGGTGCTTACAAACCGGCGATAGCGGGAAAGATAGGCATCTAAAGCCTTTTCCGGATGCAAGATGCCATAATCGTTCAAAATAGGCGAACGGTGCTGCAAGCGCAATCTCAAAGAATAGATCAGGCCGATTACCACTATATTCATTGGTAAGGCAAAGATGGGCAGATTCAGAAATGAAGGGCGGGGAGTCATCAGATCAGTATAATAGAATTTACCGGACATGGCAAAGGCCAAAAGGAATCCGGTCACAGTGGCAAAAATGGCCAGCAGGTATGAGCTTTTCCCCGGAATCAGGAATACCGAACCCACTGCCATGCTGATCAATATGAGATTGAACCCTGGGAAAAAGATGCCGTAAGAACTGCCTATATTCGCATGTTGCAAAAGCAGATAGCAGATGCTCCACCCCATCATCGAGAGCATGAACCCGATGCGGGTGATCATAAGCAGCACCAAGGCAAGCAGTATCCCAGCGATGAGGTCCGGCACAAACAAAATGCTGCCCATGCTGGTAAAATAATCCTGCCAGAACCAGCTGAGCTGCAGGCTATGTTCAAAAATAAAAGGTTTTTGGAAGTTTAAACCGCTGAAATTGCCACTGCGAACCAGATAATACCAAAAGAACAATGACGCCAGAGAAAAGGCCAAGCTCAAAGAGGGCATCTTGAAAAGGCTCTGACAAATGTAATTCAGGCCTATATAAAGGAACATGGTAACTATAGAGGCTATTGCCAGTAGGCCAAAAAAGTGAGGGCTCAAAGTAGCCCAACCGTTATAGGGATAGTAATACCCAATGGTCAAACCCACCAGCAGACTATTGAAAGCAAGCACTCCCTGAGCCGAATCCCAAGCTTCATACCCCAAAATGCGCGTGGCCAAAAGTGCACAGAGCAAGGCAAATAGTCCTGCCTGGGCTACTATTGGCGATAAAAAAGTAAGCGCCATCAAAGCCAGGCCTATGCCCAGGCTGTCCGAAAACAGGATAGTGGCATAGGCATTAGGTACAGCTTTGACAAAAGCAATCAGGTTGCCGGCTTTCATTAGATCTTGCTCAGATGCTCTGGTATTCTCTCTCTTGCTATGACGTCTTGCAGGGTTTCAGATTCGCGCAGCAATTCCACCTGTCCGGTTTCCGTGATCAAAAGGATTTGGGGACGGTACTCTATGAATTGCATCCACTGAGTGTTGTTATATGCACCCGTAGGGCTGATCACTACAGTATCGCCAAAATGCAGGTCAGGGAAGGGTACAGCCGGACGGATCACGTCTATATTCATGCACAGCGGCCCGTAGAAGATGGTATTTTGATAGGCTCCGGGAAAGCTACGGGTGGGTAGAACTTTCAACTTGTACCACCAGGCGGTGATGGCTGTATTTACTCCTGCATCCAGGATGATAGCACGCTCTCCGGTGGGCAGATTCTTTTTGCCCAAAACACTGGAGATCAGACTGCCGGCTTCGTCCACCAAGGCTCTGCCTGTTTCCAGGATCAAGGTAGGTACATTCTTGCTTACAAAGCTGGATTCGTTGAAGGCATTGCCGATGGCGCTTGCATATTGATCAAAAGACGGGGAGGCAAATTCTCCCGGAGTGTATTGCGCATGTAAGGTGTTCTGAGAGGCAAAACCGCCGCCCATATCTATGTATTCCAGCACTACATCATGCTCTTGTTCTATCCTTTGGGCCAAATCCAGCAAGGCTTTGGCCGCCCAATAGTAAGCATTGGCATCCAGGATGAAGGTGCCGATATGAGTATGCAAACCGCGCAGTTTCATGGTTTTCCCTGAAAGCAAGCGTTGCACGGTGCGATAGGCTTCACCGTTTTCATAGTTGAACCCAAAACGAGTCCATTGCGGACTGATTCCGGTATCCATATTCACACGGATGGCCACTTGAGGTACCATATCCATCTCTCTGGCCAGCTTTTCGATCATGTAAAGCTCATCCAGATGGTCGATATGGATCAGGGCAGATTCCTGGATTGCGATGCGCAGTGCCTGTGGGCTTTTACCCGGACCGTTGAAAATGATATCTTTGCCTTCTATGCCCAGCCTTCTGGCCATTTCATATTCCATTCTGGAGACCACTTCAGCGCGGGCACCTTCTTGATGGAAAATGTTGCATACTGCTCCCAGGTAATTGGTCTTGTAGCTCCAGGCTAATTCCACTTTAGGATAGTGCATCTTCATCACATCCAACAGTCTGCGGTAGCGTTTGCGCATTTGGGCTTCCGATAGAACGATCAAAGGAGAGCCATGATCCTTGACCAATTGGCTGATCGGGACGCCCTCGATATTATCCTGATGGCGCACCACACTTTTGGCCCCGTATTTGTTCATGTTACCGGCAGAATTGCGTTCAATATTTGGTGCTATATATGTCTTTTTCATTTATTTACCTTCTTATAAGTTCACTTTTTGCAGATACTTCACCCATCACCGAGATATCTGTGATGATGTCTTCGGCATGACGGATAAACAAAGTTCCAGATTTACAGGGGGGCAGAGCAGCAAGCTCTTCTCCCAGAGCTTTCAACACTACGGCTGCGGGTTGGTTTTGTCCGGAGCCTTCTGCCAGCCTTACCCAGGCCGGGAAGCGGGGATTGATCTCGATCAAGTAATTCTGATTGTCATAGCCACGCATTACTTCCAGTTCACAAGGACCGCGCCATTTGAACAAGGAGATCACTTTGGCAGCAAATTCGTCGAGCTCTGGATTCTTTATCACCACTCCTCCAAAGCCTTTACCTTTGTCCGTGATCACGAGCTTCTTTTGCGGCACCATACCCAGTACGCCACCTTCGCCATCTCCCACTATTACTATGTTATATTCTTCTCCATAAATCAGCTTTTGCAAAATGATGGGCAGCCCCCAGCGGCTTTCTATCTCATAAAAATACTTCAGAGCTTCTTCAAAGTTATGGGCTTTGTAGGCTTCATAATAGCGGCCTTTGATCATCATGGGGAAATTATCTTTATTGCTGATCAATTGGCTGACATCGCTTACCAGCATGGTATCCGGTACCAAAATGCCCCGTGGCGGGAAATAGGTAGCCAGCTTGGTCTTGTCCCGCAGCAAAAAGCACTCTTCGCTGGGCAGATAGCTCTTGATGCCCAATTTAGCCAGCTCATCTTGCAGGCGGATATACAAAATCACCTCGGCATCCAGGTTGGGGATGATTACGTCTATCTTTCTCTTGCTGCTAATATACTCAATACGCGCCAGAAAAGCCTCTGCGCCTGCTGAGGGATATGGCATCTGATACACTTCATCCACGAGGTCTTCCAAATATATGCCGGACTCCATAGAGTCGTAAACCAGACCTATGATCCGCCCGGTAAAACCAGCAGCCCGGATGCTGCGAATCACTGCAACTCCCGGTTGAGGATTATCTCCGGTCTTCAGGCCAGTAACGGCTATAGTGATATCTAATGATGACAGATCGGGATTTTGCCTAAGCTCTGCCATCAGAATTCCACCAAACCCAAAGCTTCCAGCATCAACATATAATGCTCAAAATCGCTGTCGAAATTATCTTCGCTAACCTCATAATCTTCCATTAATTGCTGACAAATGGCATCTTTGTCTTTCCCCATTGCTAAAAGCTTCATTATATATAGCCCGGTTTCGTTACTCGTGTAACTGTAGCCGGAGGCGGGGTCAAATATAAAACCATTATCATTCATGGCAAGGTTTTGTAATTTGCTATAGTCCATTTCCTTTATCCTCCCAGATAATCTAATTCGCGTTGGGACAAATCAGGCTCATCTTTAGCAAGCAATCTTCATACCAAAGCTCCACAATATATATTACTATGCCAGCACTAAATACCTGCAAAAATCAGTTACTGGCTTTTACCATTAAAGGACACGGGCAGTTGACCTTATTCGGGAAGGAGCCAAGCATGCTAAAGCTCTTCTGCTATCTTCATCTTAAACCTTAATGGGCAATGTTTTGGCTTTGCTTACCTTTCTCTTCCTGTTTCATTTTACAACTATCTTATCTTTAGCTTATGTGTCAACTTATTTAGGACGGCACGGGGTTCACTAAGGGCGGCGGGTCTGCTATCAACAGGTGATACAATATGGCACTACATTCCGTTATGATGGCCTTATCATGGGCACATTTTAGCTTTGCCAAACTGGTAGTAAAGAGATATTTCTTGACTGTTTAGCAAGAGCTTCGTTTAGTGACCGAATAGATTAAAGTAACGATAAACGATTATATTTGAAGAGGATAATGATGAAATACTATGTCTTATGTCTTTTGGCCTTTTGCCTGATTCCCTTGCATGCTTTTCACAGTGAGCCCTTTCTTTTGGGTGCTTATTCATATTTGCAAAATGATAAGCGCTATTATTCTGAGCATCGTGATGAATTAATTGCTCATATGCAGGACTTGAGTTTTAACATAAACGTGATTGAAACCACTAATAGCGATCCTGATTTGAGTTCATTACTGCAAGCTTTGGATAAGGCAAAGCTGGATGCAGCGCTTGCGGATAAGTGTTGGAGCAATGACCCCAGGGATTCCCGCCGCTTTAGCTTAGTTCCACTTTCTACAAGTAATTATTATCGGTTTGAGGCCGAATATACCGACCAGACTGTGGTGAAAAAAGGTGACAATCTTGATCCTGAATTCTGGTACGGAAATAGCAAGACCATCCCCCGAACCGGCCAGGTGATACAAGACTCCAAAGCTTCAAATGAGCATGCCTGGCAGGTGAAAAGAAATAAAGACAAAATCGGTTGGGCTTATACTGATATTACTATGCGCTGGCCAGACAGAATGGGAAATAGAGTCAAACTTTATGATGAGATTCGGTTTCACAAAAGGCATCTTGACGCAAAAAGCGATACGGATTCACTCTATCTTACATATAGGGTAAAGCTCACAAATATAGCTCCGGATTTAAGTGATGAAGCTCCGCTGCTGAGTTTTCAGATTTATGCCCATCGGGGTGATAAACGTGAATTTGGTGAGAAGATCGTAGCAAACAAGAGGGCTCATGGCAAAAAAGCAGATCGCACAGAATTCAGCCTGGGAGATTTTAAAGCTATGGGTAGCCCTGAAGGCTATATAGACCTGCCCTTTACTATCAGTTATAATGATCTCAGAGACAGCCGAATTATGACGGATGATTGGGACAATAATCCCGACACACCTGGACATTGGTGGTGGTATATCTTCCGGCATTTTGCGCCTGGTCTGTATTGGCATGGGAATTGTGATCTTAGCCTGGATTATATCGATATGGAAGATGAAATATATCGAGATTTACGCCAAAATTACGCTTTTTATAAAAAGAGCATCAATGAACGGCTCAGGGCTCATCGCGCTCTGCCCGGAGGTAACGTGATCCGCTATGTATATGGCATGGATGAACCTTTTCAGACCCATCTTTCCTCTTTCAATATGATGCAAGGCATGATAGAAGAGGACAATCCCCCTATTTGTTCTGCTACTTACGATATCTACCATCGAACATACAAATTGGATGACAAAGATAATTGGTGGCACTTTCCTGATCTGACTAGGGACATAGCGCAGCCCAGAATAATGATGCCAGATATCTATCCCATTCAGCCTGGCATACTTTATGATCCAGATGCAGGAGAACGATTTTATCAAAATGTACTGGATCACCGCCTTTTGAAGGGTTACAGAGAGAGCTATGATTATGTCTCGCAGAGTCCTGAGCGAAAGTTTTATCCCGTAGTGCAGGTGTTTGGTCATTGGAGCGGTTCCCGCTGGTGGTCCTGGGTTATGCCACCTCAAGCCACGCAAAAGGCTCTGATGTTTTTACCTTTATGCTATGGGGCAGATGGTATGTATCAATATCTATTGAACGGGTTTGTGAGCTCTGCCAAAGTGGGGGATTACGCTCCTTTGATCGGGATAGATGCCAGTGAGCTCAAGAAGTTTGATTATATATATGATGTGGTAAAAGAACTTAATCCTCGAATTTTGAAGTTCGGTGAAGAGCTGCAGGATTGGGATTGGGTGGGTGCAAGCACTGCGATGCTGTTTAGCAATTATCCCAAGCTGGATTATGCCGAAAGCGGCATCAATAAATTGCGGGTAGTGCAGGCTTGTAACGGAAGCTATGAAGGTTATATCGAAACCGGTCTTTATACAAAAGATTCCGGTGAGTATGCCATATTTGCAGTAAACCGTCGCAGCAATGAGTTTCATCCCAGAAAAGAATATCTCAATCCGGATTTTGTGGCTCCGGAAGATTATCCTGATGCTTATAGCGAGTTTGAACCCCAGACCTTGAAAGTGATATTTGATCGCGATATCAAGAATCCGGCACTTTTGGACATGGAGACTAAAGAGCTCTATAAGGCAAAAAGACGCCGGGTGAAAATTGAAATTCCGGCGGGAGAGGCCAGACTGCTCAAAATAGTGGATTGGACCACTTTGAAGGATAAGAATTAGTATTATCACAGCTTCGATGCCAAGATTTGAGCAATGGCTACTGGAATACCTGATAGCCACAAGAGAATTTGTAATAAAACCAGATTTTACCAGGCCTTTTTCGGGGCTTGGTATGCAGTCCTGGCAGTTTCCGGTTGACAGACAGAGCAAACGAAAAAGAATTGTTTTGAAATACTATATATGGATGGGAATACGATGAGCCTAAGTTCAGACTATATCAAGCGCCTGATGGATTATCTTGAGCGCGAGCAGATTCTCTGCACAGGGGAGAAGCTACTGCTGGCGGTATCCGGAGGTGCGGATTCCACTGCCATGCTGTATTTTTATTACAAATTACGCTTTGTCCTGAATGTTACTTTGCTGGCGGTTCATGTGAATCACCAGCTCAGGGGCAAATCCAGCGATTTGGATGAGCGCTCTGTAAAAGAGCTATGCCAGAAGCTGAATATACCTCTGATAGTTCGCAAGATAGAGCTTAGTGGAGATAGAGATTTGGAAAACCGGGCCCGGATGGCGCGCTTTGAGATCTTTGATCATATATTGGAGCGCTACCGCTTTGACAAAGTACTTTTGGCACATCACAAGTGGGACCTGGCAGAAACCGTATTGCTCAATCTATTTCGAGGTGCCGGGCTTTCTGGTATGGCCGGCATCAAGCCAAGGCAGGGGAATGTTCTGCATCCGCTTTTGTGCTTTAAGCCGCAAGAGCTTAAGGATATGCTTCTGGAGCAAAACATCAGCTGGCGGGAGGATGAAAGCAATCTTGAGAGAAAGTTTACCCGAAACCGCATTCGGCACGATCTGATCCCAGCCCTGGAAAAGCAATATAATCCTCAGCTGAAGGATAAATTGACCGAAGAAGCCACGATCCTGGCTCAAGCGGATCGCTACATCAGCGAGAGAGCGCTCCGGCGCTACAAAAAAATCTGCCTGGATAGCAGCAATCAGAGAATTGTCCTGAGTTTGCCGGATTTGCTGAAAGCGCCCGATATCGAACATTTTTATATTTTGCGAGAGGCCTTTCAGCAGGTGAGTGGTCAACATCAAGACTTTTTTCTGGCTAATCTTCGGGAGATTCAAAGTATTTATCTGGCTCAAGGCAGCAAATACGTGAGCTTGCCCCATGGGATTTTTGCCATCAAACGATATCAGGAATTGGTCATTAGCAGCAATCCGGAAGAGCTTCAATCTGAAGTCGCCGAGTCTTTGCAGATCGAGACCGAGCGTTCGCGGGCAGTGCACATGGACTATCGCTTTCGTTTTAAGTACCTTAGGGTTTTACCCCGGGACCATCAGGAATATAAAGGCCTTAGAGCTATCATTGATGCGGATAAGATAAACAGTGGCTTTATGATTCGCTCCCGTCAGCCGGGAGACCGATTTATGCCCTTGGGAATGCGAAGTTTTAAGAAGCTCAAAGACTTTTTCATTGACGAAAAAGTAGCAAAATATGATAGGGACTTAATCCCCATTTTTGATGATGGAGAAAAGATATTCTGGATTTGCGGTCATCGTATTGATGAGAGGGTTCGTTATACGGAAACTACCAACCGTTTCTTGATGATTGAAGCCGTATCGTTACTGAATAAACAAAAACGGGCTGCAAGCCGGAAAAAAAGAGGATATTATGAATTTGATGAATTGTGATATATCTGCCGTACTATTTGACGAACGGCGCATACAGACCCGCATCCGTGAGATCGGGCAAGAAATAAATTCAGATTACGAAGGCAAGGTGCCGGTGGTGATCGGGGTGTTAAAAGGTGGCTTTGTCTTTCTAAGCGACTTGATCAGAGCCATTACCATCCCGCTTGAGATCGACTTTTTAGCTATATCAAGCTATGGTGTGGGCACCAGCAGCAGCGGTGTGGTCAAGATTCGAAAAGACATCGATATAGAGCTTGCAGACCGTGATGTGATCATCGTGGAAGATATAGTGGATAGCGGACTTTCCCTGCAGTATATCAAAGATTATATATGGAAACACAAACCAGCCAGCCTCAGAACTTGTGTGTTATTGGATAAACCGGAAGCACATAAGGTAGAGATATCTTTTGAGTATGTGGGATTTGAAGTAGGAGATGAATTTGTAGTTGGATACGGATTGGATTTTGCCGAACGTTATCGCAATTTACCTTATATCGGCATCCTGAAGGAAGAGTGCTATAAATGAAGTATTTCCTGAGTCTGACTCTTGCTGCCCTTACAGGAGGGCTTTGGGCCCAGAATGTGGCGGATTCCCTGAATCAGCTTCCCGAACAAATTCCTATAGTAATGGATAACTTCTCCAATATGCTGAGATGGTTTATCTACGCTATTCTCCTGATCTCAGTGATTGGAATCATCCGGATATGGATGGTCAAGCGCAAAGCTGATACTAGCGGCACATCGAGCAAAGAGCCACAAAGAACAGTACCCAAAGTGGATGAAAAAGGGGATCCTATTCTTCCCAAAAAGAAATCCGTATTTTCCATGCCCTTTATCTTTGTTATCATACTTTTAGCTATAGTGCTCTGGCATACTTTCAGCGGTAACCGAGAAGAGGTCTCCAAAGAAAGCTTCAGTAATTTTATGATTCGGGTAAATAACGGCTCGGTAAAAGAAGCACAATTCTCAGAGCGCGATATAATTTATGCAGATTTTGCAGATAAGAAGTATTCTACTACCATTCCATTTGACGATGCCCGTCTGGTGGATAGTCTGCTGGCGAGCGGAATCAAGGTCTCCACTATCAAGCCACCTGCGTGGACGGGACTGCTGTCCTATGCCTTTACCTTTTTGTTACTCATACTCTTCTGGTTCTTTATCATGCGAAGCATGAAAAATCAGAATTCTAAAGCCTTCAGTTTTGGAAAAAGTAAAGCCAGGCTGCATCAGGCCAGTCGCTCCAAGGTAACCTTTAAGGATGTAGCCGGTGTGGATGAAGCCAAGGAGGAATTGCAGGAAATAGTGGAATTTCTCAAGGACCCGAAGCGCTTTCAACGCTTGGGAGGTAGGATTCCCCGCGGCGTGCTTTTGGTAGGCCGGCCTGGAACCGGTAAGACCCTTTTGGCCAAAGCAGTATCCGGCGAAGCAGGGGTACCTTTCTTCTCCATATCCGGCTCAGACTTTGTAGAGATGTTTGTGGGTGTGGGCGCAGCCCGGGTACGCGACCTCTTTGAACAAGCCAAAAAGAACTCTCCCTGCATAACCTTTATAGATGAGATAGATGCTGTAGGCCGTCACCGTGGAAGCGGACTTGGTGGTGGACACGATGAAAGAGAACAAACCCTGAATCAGCTCCTGGTAGAGATGGATGGTTTTGAACCCAATGAAGCCGTGATCATCATAGCTGCTACAAATCGCCCTGACATCCTGGACCCTGCGCTTTTGCGTCCCGGAAGATTTGACCGTCAGGTAACAGTGGATTTACCGGATATAAAGGGCAGAACCGAGATTTTGAAAGTTCATGCTGCCAAGGTGCCGCTCGCCGAGGATGTGCATCTGGAATTGATCGCCAGAGGCACCCCGGGCTTTAGTGGCGCAGACCTGGCTAATCTGGTGAATGAAGCAGCCCTGATAGCTGCCAGTAAAAACCTGAGCAGCATTGGAATGACGAGCTTTGAGGCAGCCAAAGATAAGCTGACTCTGGGCATCGAAAAGAAAAGCCGGGTAATCCCCGAGGAGGATAAAAGGCTTACGGCCTATCATGAGATTGGGCATGTGCTTACCAGCATCTTCCAGGAATTGGTGGAGCCGGTGCATAAGGTCAGCATCATCCCCCGCGGCTTTACCGGCGGCGCTACTCACTATCTGCAAAGCGATAAGACCGGTTACTCACGCAGCTATCTCAAGCAGTATCTGGTGACCCTTTTGGGTGGACGGACTGCGGAAGAAGTGGTATTTGGAGAACTCACAACCGGCGCTGGCAATGATCTGGAACGCTCCACCGATATCGCTAAAAAGATGGTTTGCGCCTGGGGAATGAGCGATGTGATCGGCCCCATGACCATCGGCAGAGAGCAAAGTGAAATATTCCTGGGCAAAGAGCTGGGTACTCACGATAGACACAGCGATGAGACCTCACGCCTGGTAGATAGCGAAATTCGCGCCCTAATCACGGAAGCACATGATACAGCCAAAGCGCTGTTGATCAAACACCGTACGCTTTTGGATGTCATGGCCAAAGAGCTACAGGAAAAGGAAACCCTGAATACAGATGATATATTCAAGTTAATCTTGGATAATCTGGATACACCAGAACTTGAAATAGTGCAGGCCAAGTTCGAACGTGCCAAGGAAATGCGTTTTGAGCATTCTTCTGAGATTGATGCTTCTGCCAGCCTGACAGATATCGATAAGAGCACAGAAGAGCTCGAAGATATACCGCCTGCGGAGAAAGAAAATGAACTCAAGTAATATGCATTCAACCACCATCATCGGGATTCATCGTAATGGTAAAACTGCACTTTGTGGTGATGGACAGGTCTCTATGGGAGACACGGTAGTCAAAGCTAAGGCCATCAAGATTAGGAAGATTTTTGATGATAAAGTGATAATTGGCTTTGCCGGAGCTACAGCAGATGCCTTTACCCTCTTTGAGAAGTTCGAAGAAAAGCTGAAAGCGAACAAAGGCAACCTGAGGAAATCAGCAGTTGACCTTGCTAAAGAGTGGCGTCAGGACAAATACCTCAGACGCCTGGAAGCCATGCTCATTGCCGGAGATAAAACCGGCATCTTGATGATTAGCGGAGTGGGTGATGTGATGGAGCCAGATGATGGACTGATGGCTATTGGCAGTGGTGGAAACTATGCTCTGGCAGCAGCCCGTGCCCTTTTGCGCAATACCACATTCAGCGAAGAAAAGATAGTGAGTCAGGCTATGAAGATCGCATCTGAAATCTGTGTTTATACAAACAACGAATTTGTCCTGGAGGTTTTGTAGTGGAAGAAATAGGAAGCCTTACTCCAATTAGGATAGTAGAAGAACTGAATAAATACATCATCAGCCAGACTGCGGCCAAACGCAGCGTGGCGATTGCCTTGAGAAACAGATGGCGCCGTCAGCAGGTAAAAAGCGAGATGCGGCGTGAGATCATGCCAAATAACATCATCATGATAGGCCCTACGGGAGTGGGGAAGACCGAGATTGCCAGACGCATTGCACGCTTGGTAAACGCTCCCTTTATCAAAGTGGAAGCCTCCAAGTTTACCGAAGTGGGCTATGTGGGGCGTGATGTAGAATCTATGATCCGCGAACTGATGAATTATGCGATGACCCAGACCCGTACTCAGATGGTGCAAGAGGTGAGCGAGGAAGCCAGAGCGATGGCTATCGAAAAAGTGCTGGATGCGCTGCTCCCTTTTAAGCGTAGAAAGAATGATGCAGAAAATCAAGAGGCTATAGAGCGTCATAAACGCAGCCGTGAAAAGATGCGCAAGAAGTTGATCAGCAACAAGATCGATGACAAATTTGTGGACATCGAGATTCCGGATGATTCCATGCCGGGTTTTGAGATTATGTCCAATTTTAATATTGAAGCCTTTGATTTTGATTTCTCGGATATGCTGTCCAATCTTATGCCGGGCCGCACAGAGAAGAAAAAACACAAAACCACAGTGGCTAAAGCATTAAAGACCTATACAGAACACGAGATCAACCAATTGGTGCCCCGCGATAAAGTTGCTGAAAAAGCTAAGAAAGCCGTGGAAGAAAATGGTATCGTATTCATTGATGAGATCGACAAGATAGCTACGGTGGAAAAACAGGGCGGCATCGACGTTTCCCGCAGTGGGGTCCAGCGCGACCTTTTACCGATAGTTGAAGGTAGCAGTGTGCCTACAAAATACGGTCCGGTGGAAACTTCACACATACTTTTTATCGCTGCTGGTGCTTTTACCACTGCGAAGCCAAGTGACCTAATTCCGGAGCTGCAGGGACGTTTCCCGATCAGGGTGGAGCTAAATAGCCTCTCCGAAGAGGATTTTATCCGCATCATCAGCGAGCCGGAAAACGCCTTAACAAAGCAGTATAGAGAGCTCTTTCGTACTGAAGCTGTGGAGCTTTCATTTAGCACAGGAGCGATCAAAGAAATTGCGCATTTTGCCGCTCTGGCTAATGAGAAGATGGAGGATATCGGAGCCCGCCGGCTGCATACTATCCTGAATACTCTTTTGGATGACTATCTCTTTGATATGCCCAGCCCCAAGCTCAAGAAAGTAAGTATCACCAAAAGCATGGTCATAAAGCGGCTGGGACCTGTAATTGAGAGTGAGGACCTCTCACGCTTTATTCTCTGATGATAAGATTCTTAAAAAGAACTTTCATCTCGCTGAGTATTCGCAATTACCGGCTTTTTTTCTCTGGGCAGGCGATCTCGCTGATCGGTACCTGGATTCAGCGAACAACTATGGGCTGGTATGTTTATCGGCTTACGAATTCCGCCTTTCTTTTGGGTCTGGTGACCTTTCTTTCCATGATTCCTTCGCTGTTTATCTCTCCCTTTGTAGGTGCCTGGTCGGATCGTTGGAACCGTCATAAGGTTCTGATTTACGTTCAGATCGCTTTTCTGGTACAAAATACTATACTGGCTGCACTGGTGCTGACCAATGTAATAAACTCAGAGCTCATTTACCCACTCTTACTATTGGCTGCTTTACAAGGGATTATCGTGGCTTTTGATTCCCCGGTGCGGCAGACCCTTTTGATAGACCTGATAGGTGATAAAAAGAAGCTGCCCAATGCGATAGCTACGAATAGTGCGATGTTTAATGGGGCCAGATTGATCGGTCCGGCGCTGGGAGGAGTATTGATTATACTCTTTTCGGAAGGCGTATGCTTTGCGATAAACGCAGTTACATACCTGCCGGTAATCATTACTCTGAATCTTATCCGCATCAGTTATCCCAAGTTAAAGCCGGTTACTACATCTACTATCAACCAGATAATTGACGGTTATCGCTATGTATATCGTAGTTTTCCCATCCGGTTTCTGATCATGAATCTGGCGGTCTATACTATGTTTGCTTTCAGCTATTCCACTCTGATCCCGATCTTTGCCAAAGATGTGTTAAATGGTAATAGCGGAACCCAGGGTCTGCTGATGTCCACCGCTGGAATAGGTGCTTTGATCGGCTCTTTTGTGCTGGCCTCAAAAAGCAGTATCAAGGGCCTTGAGGTGCGCCTGATAGCGGTTGGGGTGGTAGCCAGCACGGCTCTGATAGTATTTTCCAGAAGCACTTCGCTGATTCTTAGCATGACTATGATGCTTTTTATTGGCTTTGGCCTGATGATGAACAATGCTTCTACAAACACCCTGCTGCAATCTCTGGTAAGTGATGAAATGAGAGGGCGCGTGTTGAGCACGTACACCACCACTTTCATGAGTATATCACCCTTTGGAGCCTTGCTTGCCGGCATAATCTCAAACTATTTTGGAGCGCAATTTGCCATGATGTGTTCAGCGATAATTTGTCTGATTTGGAGTCTGAATGGCATTAGACTTTTGCCCCGATTCAGCAAAGGTATGCTAAAAATGTTAGTTTTAAACTCGAATTCAGCGGTTTATCGGGCTCCCCGCCTCAGGACGAATCCATGAGCAATATCTTCCTGTATTTAGGCAACAAGGATATTGACTACCGCTCTTTGATGCGAGATCAAAAGAATGTAAGCATTGCTGGGAAAACCATAGCCATATCCCAGATGGTGATCTGCGAGCAGACTCATTCAAATCATGTGCATATCTGCAGCAAAGAAGATAATGGGGCAGGCTTTAAAGATCATCCCCAGATTTCTGTAGCAGATGGCTTTGCTACTAATATCGCAGAGCAGTACCTCTTGATCCGAACTGCAGATTGCTATCCGGTGCTTTTATATGAAAAGAATGCCAGAGCTATCGCCGCAGTACACAGCGGGCGTGAAGGTAGCAGGAAGAACATAGTAGGGCAGGCAGTGCAGGTATTGGTGGATCATTTTTCCTGTGATCCTGCAAATATCATAGCCCATGTAGGGGCAGGGATATGCCAGGAGCACTATCAGGTCAGCGAAGAGCTTTACAAGGCTTTTTGCGACAGCCTTGATGCAGATAAATTCAGCGTTTGCTCAAATAAGCACCGTCATCTGAATTTGCGTGCTGTTATCAATCAACAGCTACTTAGAGCTGGATTAAAATTTATCAATATCGAAAATATCCAGATTTGTAGCTATGAGAATCCTGACTACTTTTCATATCGCCGGGATCAAGGAAACAATCGTCAGATCAACCTGATCGGGATCAACAATGAATAAGATATTTAAGAACAAGAGTGGCAATGTCCTGCTGGAATTGAGACAGGAAAGTGCATCCGCCTGGCTTACTATCAAGCGAACTGGGCGATTGGTGGATGAAAAGGATATCCTGGACCTCATCGATGAAGCTGGTATCAAATCCGGTTTTGAAGAAGCTGTGCAATTGATCCGTGAGCGCGGAATAGAGAAAGAATTTGACCGGCCTTTTCCCATCGCAGTCTGTAAAAAAGTGGAAGGCAAAAGGGAAGCTACACTTAACTACCGTTTCGATCCCGATGCGATCACAGGTGATACCAACGAGCTGGACCTGGCCACACTGAGTAAGACCATCTATGTGAATGAGGGGGATATTGTAGCCAGCTATTCAGATAATCTCTTTGAACGTGATGGCAGCATCTACGATCTGTTTGGAGAGCTGATCACTCCTCCCGAGGTGGACGATGAAGCGGCGCAAAAGCGGGCAGGCAGCTATGTTCGCTATGAGAGTCATGATTTTATAGCAGACCGGACCGGTTATCCCTATCTGGATGAAACAGGCCGCATCTGCATTTTGGATAGCCTGAAGCTGGATAGCAGCCAGGTTCCCAGTGGACAATTTCTGCGCAGTCCAGTGAGCCTGGAGATTTCAGGAGACCTCAGCCAGGTCAATATTGCCTGTCTGAGAGCCTTGACCATTCACGGCAGCATCCAGGATTGCAGCATTTACTGCGAAGAAGATCTGATCATAGATGGAGATATCATTTCTTGTAAGAATCCCGGGATCCAGGTTCTGGGTTCGCTGAAGCTGAATTCCATGCGTCATTCTCGCGTGTATGTGAAGCAGGGGATAGATTTTAACAGCGAAATATTGCATTCGATAGTAGCCACAGATGGGAATCTCACTGGCTCTGAAGATGGCTCCCTTATAGAAGGCGGATTGGTTCAAGCCGCTGGTAATATTGATATCTCCAGGGCTGGATCATCTTCCGGAGATGAAACCGAGATCGAGATAGCCATTTCACCTTTTTACCGTGCGATGTTGATGCAGATGACCAAAGAATGTGTCCGCTTGCGGGATGAAGGCGATGAAAAGGCTTTGGATGATATTCGGGAGAGGATCAGCCGCTGTGAAGTTGAACTTGACAATCAATTGAACCTATTTTTAAAAAGACCCACAGACGAGAAGAGAACCGTTACTGTGCATGATGAGATCTATGCTAAGACCCTGTTTCGTGTACTTAAACATTCCTATCAGATAAAGAGTCATCAAAAAGGAATTTACCTTGTTGAAAAAGAATAAGTGGAGAATAGAAATGAGATTTAGAATATTGCTGTTGCTGCTGGCTGTTAGCCTTAGCTCTGTTCCGCTTCTTGCGGGTATTCCAGGCTTTCCCAAGGACCCTGCCATTTCTCCAGATGGCAGTGAAGTTTGTTTTGTCTTTGATGATGATCTGTGGATAGTACCTTTTCAGGGAGGCGATGCCAGAAGGCTAACGGCCACCAAAGCTCGCGAATGGGGTCCGATCTGGTCCCCTGATGGCAAAAAGATTGCCTTCTGCTCAAATCGTGAAGGCCAGGCTTATCCATACCTGATTCCCGCTACGGGGGGAGAGGCAGAACTAATCATCCGTGAAGCTTATAGCATTGCAGATTGGTTCAACGATAGCAAGCACCTGCTTGTGCTCCGTAGCAATGTGGAATTTGGCAGCTCTATGTACAAGCTTCCACTTTCTGGGGAGCGTCCTACTCTTTTGGGTGAGGTGGGAGAACGCTGGGCTACCTTATCTCCAGATAACAGCAAGATCGTTTTCAGCCGCAATGGCTATGCCCACAGGGAAGCTTATACCGGTAGCCTGAATGGTGAGCTCTGGCAATACGACATCGCATCCAAAGAATATACCCGGCTCACTCGCACAGATTATTCAGAGCGCTATCCCCGCTATTCTCATTCTTCAAATTCTTTGTATTATTGCTATTCTGATGGGCAGAGTTTTCAGCTTACCCGGGTGGACAAAATGAATTTCAGACGTCCGGTTCAGCTCAGCAATCTGCCACGCTTTAGTGCGCGTGATATCACTATCGCTCGGGCTAATGACAGGATAGTCTTTGAGCACATGGATGAGATTTACAAATACGATCCAGCCAGCTCAAAAGATAATCAGATATCAAAGCTTAATATCCGTATAGCTTCTGATATCTGGCAAAACCCCATCCGTGAATTTGAGATGAAGAATGATCTTGCGGATTATGCCGTTTCAGACGACGAGATGTTGGTATCTTTTACCTATAAATACGATAATTTCATTGTGCCCCGAAAAGGTGGCGAGCCCAGACCGATAACCGATGATCACAGCGGCTGGGCAAATATGATCTTCATAAACGATAGAGAACTGGTGCTTTCCAAGCTGGATCAGGGACGCGAAAGGCTCTTTAGTATGACCATCAGTAAGGATAAAGACCCAAAGCTAATCCCGATTCAGTGGTTCGGCGCAGATTCTCTGAGCATACAGGATGTACACAAGGATTCTTTTGGTCGCTGGCAGATCAAATATCAGGATCACATAAACGCCGGCAGGATTGCAATGGCAGACAAAGGTAAAATCAATCTTTTACCTATGAATACTCAGGGTCTGGTGATTTCGGACTTTGCTATCAACAAAAGTGGCACCCATGCTGCATATTGCTCTATCGACAATGAATACTATATGCGTGGGCTTTATATCTATGAATTTGCTACAGATAGCCATCGCAAGGTGCTTTCCGATGAACGTAATATCTCAAACATCCATTGGTCAAAGGACAACCGCTCTTTGATCTTTACCCGCAACAGCAATTTGTACCGTCTGGATTTAGTTCCCAGAGATGAATTTGAATATGATGAAGATTATTGGGCGCAGGTTTTTGAACCCGACAAAGAAGAAGAAAACAAAGAAGAAAGCGATACTGAGGGTGAAGCAGAAGCTGAAGATAACAGTGACGCCACAGAGGAAGTTACTACAGATGAAGACGGCCTGTATGTAATGGAAATTACTGCTAACAACATAGAAGAAAAAGAAGAAGAAAAGCCTGAACCGCCCGTCGAAATAGTCTGGGAAGGGCTGGATAAGAGAATGTTTGAGCTCTATCAAAGCCCTATGGCCAGTCTTTATATAGTTCGTATCTTGAGCGATTCCACCTTCCTCTTTTTGGATCGTCCCTGGTATGGCAGGGAAAAGGTCAGCCTGAACAAAGGCGATGTTTACGGAAAAAATAAAAAGGAACAGACCACCTTCAGCAAAGAAAGCATAGCGTTCAAATTGGTGGGAGAAACCCTATACTATCTGGATGGTTATGCCTTGAAGTCTTACGATTTAAATGGCGGTAAAAAAAGCGATATCAATATCAATATGTCTTATGCCTACAATGTACAAAAACTGAATGAGCGTGTATTTGAGCAAGCTTGGGGACTTTTTGCCGATAACTTTTATGACCCTGATTTCCATGGACAAAATTGGCAAGAGCTCTACAAAGAATATCGCCCCTATGTGAATAAGGCCCGTGATATAAACGATGTGGGCGGAATCATAGACGAGATGGTGGGAGATTTGAACGCCTCACACACGGGTTTTTATCCCAGACAAGATGATCCGGGCTCCTACAGATATACTGCCAGACTCGGTGTGGATTTTGACTACAGCGAGATTTTGCCGCAGGGAATCAAAATCTCCAGAGTATATCCCAATACCAGAATGGCCAGCTTTTACAAAGTCAAAGCCGGAGATATTTTAACCCATATCGACGATGTGGAGATATTGCCTGATACCGGCCTGGATGCCCTTTTGGCAGATAAGATTGGCAAGCTCATCAGTTTTAAAATCTTAAGCGATGACCAGGTGATAGAAGGCCAGGTGCAAGGCATTGGAGGGCGTGAACATTATCAGCTCTTTTATGACTACAATGTAAATCGAAATCGGAAAAAAGTGGAAGAGGCAAGTGCCGGCCAGGTAGGATACATTCATGTGCCGGCTATGGGAAGCGAAGACTACGAAAATTTCTATAGGGATTTTTTCCGCGATAATCATGACAAAAAAGCCATGATTTTGGACTTCAGAGGAAATCGTGGAGGCAGGGTGCACGAAGATATCATCTCACTGCTTACTAAAAAGAAATTTGCCTATTCAGTAAGCCGCACTTTTAGCCCGGACCTGCGTCCGGAACCCAGATATGGGATCAATGTACCTACCATCGTGCTTGTGGATGAAAACTCTTTTTCCGATGGTGAGATTTTCCCCATAGTTTATAAAGAATTGAAGCTTGGCAAGGTGATCGGATATCCTTCCAGCGGCGCTGTAATCGGCACCAGAGAGCGCACACTGCTGGATGGCTCGCGTATGCGTATGCCAGGAACCGGATGGTATAAAGTAGATGGCACAAATATGGAAGGTACCGGAGCCATGCCGGATATCATCGTGGAACACAGCATCAACGACATAGTGATAAACAACGACAAACAACTGAGCCGGGCGATCAAAGAAATTTTAAGAGAAATTAAATAATGGACATAGAACAAACTTTAGAAAAAGCAAAAGCCTTGAGCAAAACAAACTGGGTGCACGCTATCCATCTGCTCACCAGCGCCGAGGAAAAGCATCCGGAAGATATTCGTTTGCATACCCTGATGGCGGATTTACATTTCTTTCGTCTGCAGTATAAACATGCCATCAAACACTATCTCAAGGCCCTGTCTGCCGATCCGGGCAATACCAGAATCATCCAGGCCGTAGCAAGCTGCTATATGGCAAATAACGAATATAGGCTGGCTCTGGCCTATTTCAAGCGTATTCCCAACCCCACGGATGATGTGCTATATAACACTGGCTATTTATATGCTATTTTAGGACGCCACAAAGATTGCATCAGTATTATGAAGGAGTTACTCACCCGTCTGCCGGGTCATCCTTTTGTGTATTATGTATTGATCGAGCAATACTACGAATTGGGATTGTACGATGAGGCTCTGAAATATACCAAAATAGCTCTGCAAAAGGCTGGGGAACAGCAGCAGCTTTATCTGCTGGCAGCTCTGGTTTATTCTGTTAAAGAGCAGTGGTTGCCAGCTTATTATTCCTATCGCCAGGCTCAGTCTATGGGGGCAATAAACAACATCGATCACTATCTTCGCTATGCAAATGCAGCCAGTGTAATTGGTTTTCCCGAGCGGGCGATAAATATTTTGCTGCAGGCTGAGGGAAAGTGGCCTTATGTAAGCGATATCTATACCATGCTCTTGCGTCTTTTGATCAAGCGCAAGGACTACACCCAGGCCAAACGGGTGGTAGTGCGGGCCAGGAAGAATCTGCGGCAATTGCCCAGCACCATCTTGTTGCTCATCGAGCGGATGAAGACAGACTCAGATAAACCTTAGTTAGTCTGCTTCCCAATACTTAGCTTTTCCTGGCTTTACTTACTAATTCGTATAGCAGGTAGCCATTTAGCATATACAATACCTTATCAAATTCCTTGTCTCCGGGGATGATCACATCGGCATTTTTTTTGCTTGGTTCGATAAAAGCCGCGTGTGAGGGCTTGACTGTCTGCATGTATTGATCCAATACTCCTTCCACTTCCCGTCCCCGTTCAATAATATCCCGGGCGATTCTTCGGGCCAGCCGGGTATCGGCATCTGTATCTACGTAGATTTTGAGATCGGAGAGTTCGAGCAATTCCGGATAATAAAGGGCAAAAATGCCTTCCAGGATGATCACATCTGCATCGGCAATACAGAGCTTGCCTTCCTTGCGGCTGTGGGTAACAAAGTCATAATCTGGCACATTCACTGCCTGCCCGGCGAGCATGGCTTTGATATCCTGCATAAGGTAATCTTTATCTATCGAATCAGGGTGATCAAAATTGACTTTCCCCCGTTCCTCTGGAGGTAGATGGATAAGGTTTTTGTAATAGTTATCATGAGAAATGATTACGGTCTTCAAGTCTTGTAATCTTCTGCCGATTGCTTTGGCTATGGTGGTTTTTCCACAGCAGGTTCCACCGGAAATCAGTACTAAGCGGGGGCATTCTTTCATAAGTTCAATATCCCATTACTTGTTTTTCTTGAGCAGTTTGCTGATCATACTGTACACGTCATTTACATCCACTGGCTTGGCCAGATAATCATCCATTCCTACGGCCAGGAATCTCTCCCGGTCTCCTGTCATAACAGCAGCGGTGTAAGCTACTATAGGAGTATGCCGCTTTGTGTCCAATTCCATCTCACGGATTTTTTGAGTGGCAGTGATGCCATCCATTTCTGGCATCTGTATGTCCATCAATATCAGGTCATACGGTTCTTTGCCATGCATACCCAAAGCTTCAGTGCCGTTATTGGCAATATCCACAGTCAGACCCCAGGTTTCCAATTGACGTACTGTAACCTTCTGATTGATAGGTTCATCTTCCACAAGCAGGATTCTGCCAGCAAGCTGTTTTCTAACCGGGATTTTTCTGTGTTCCTGTTCAGGAATCTGTTCTGGTAATTCCTTATAAGTACTGAAAGGCAAGATGAAAAAGAAACAGCTACCAGTTCCGGGTTCGCTTTCCACCCAGATAAAACCATGCATGAGCCCTACCAAACGCTTTACTATGGCCAGTCCCAGCCCGGTGCCGTTATAGTTTGAACCGATGTAATTTTCACCCTGCGTGTAATTATCAAAGATCTCATTTTGCAATTTGGGATCAATGCCGATGCCGGTATCTGAGACCTTGAAGAGTATGCTCATATCTTTGTCCGAGCTGGTATAAATCTCTGCACTCAGCAGAATCTGCCCTTCTTCGGTGAATTTCTGAGCGTTTTGCAAGAGGTTGATCAAGATTTGTCTGAGCCTGAGCTGGTCACCTTTTAGCACATCTGGTAAATTTTTATCAATATTGGCTTTGATGATCAGGTTTTCTTTGAATATCCGGTGTTCAAACTGTCTGATGATGTCATTTATCAAATAACGGGGATTAAAGTCGCTGAGGATAAGACCCATTTTGCCGGATTCAATCTTGGAAAAATCCAGGATATCATTAATAATCTTCAGTAAGTTGTGCGAGGAAGAATACATGTTGTCATAGATTTCCATCTGATCTGCGCTTGCATCCATCTGCATAAGGACCTGCAGGAAGCCGGTGATACCGTTCAAGGGAGTTCGAATCTCATGACTCATAGTAGCCAGGAAATGACTTTTAGCCCTATTGGCGGCCTTGGCTCTCTCTCTCTCATCCAAAAGCTGAAATTCTGTCTTTTTCTGGTCTGTGATATCGATCAGATATCCGTAAAAACAACCTTGCTCCCCTTCAGGATCAGGCATACGCCAGCAATAATCCAGGACCCAACGTTGCTGCCCACTTTTGGTTATAGTGCTGTAATGCAGAGTGTAATACTCATCCTGGCGCAGAGCATCACTTTCAGCAATTACTCGCTGGCGGTCCTCAGCAAGAATAATGCGCGCAAAATCGTTAAGCTCTCCACAAAGTTCGTCGGGAGTATAGCCCCATTGCCTGATGTTTTCAGAGATGAAAAGCATATTCATTGGGCTATGAGTCACTTTATACAGGATCACCGGACCATGAGCAAACCCATCTTTCCAAGTCTGAATCTCAGTGCTTGACCTTTTTAGTTCGGTCTCACATAAAGCTACTTGAGTCTGCAATTTTTTTAACAGCTTATTACGTTTGCGATATAGCAGGATAAAGATGATAAGCAGGGCCAAAAGAGGAATAGAAGCATAAGCTGCTGGCAATGTAATGTATTTGTTTGTTTTAGAATCTGCTTTTATTTGGGGAAACCACTTGTCGCGCAGTTTTTTAAGTTCGCCTTTACTGTCTAATTCGATCAAAACTGCATCCACTTTTTGGATCAATTCATCATCCAGAGAAGCAAAACAGTATTCCCGTTGCAGTATCCTTTGCGGCAGTGCTTTGACGTTCTTTAGATTTTGATTTTGGATTATGTGCATGCCCATCATATAATTTATCACGCAAGCATCAAAATCTCCATTGGTCAGTAGATTGATGGCAATTTCCCCTGAGGGTACCTTGTTTAGCACGCCTTGAAATCCCAAATTGCGTAAATATTCCTCTGCTATATCTCCCTGCTGGATCGCCATAGAGCTATTTATGATATCTTTTTCACTTAAGATGCCCGAATCTTCCCGGACAAAAATAGCCCGCCAAGTGACCGTATGTGCACCAGAAAAATAGTATTCTTTGGCGCGCGAAATCGAAAAAGCCATGCCTTGAACCAGGTCTATGCTTCCATCTTCCAGCCAGGATCGTACCAGTGACCATTTACCCAAGCGAAATTCCGGTTCCATCCCTATCATCTTGCTCACAGTACGACTAAGCTCTACATTGTATCCATCCGGTAAACCATCTTTATTAATAAATTCATAAGGAGGATAATCCGAATCCCCGCCAATAATCAGTTTGGCAGGCCCAGCTTCCTGCGCAAAAAGAGAGAGACTAAAAATAACCAATAAACAACTAAGCCAATATCTCATCTTTACCTCTTAGAATCAAATCTACCTTACGAAGGTATGCATCCATGTCAAATTTCCTTTTTAATCCAGCAGCATTCATAAAACGCACCATCCCGAATATTGGCCTTTCTGCCCAGGGACGATCGTGTTTGCCAAAACACCAGGCTATACCTGCATAAGCATTTACGTCCCTACCGTCCAGCTCATATTTATTGTTTAGGTATAGCAAAATCTCTTGGGCTTCATCCACCGAGGGACACCAGCTCAGCAGGCGTTTACCCCAATACATACGCATATAACCGTGCATTTTTCCAGAGAATATCATCTGCCTCTGAGCGGCATTCCAATATATGTCATCTGTCTCCCCTTGCTCTAATCTGTCAAGAGAATAATGTTGCTCGCGAGCATCCATAAGGTGATTGTTCAAAGTTTTACGTGCCCAGTTTGGCAAGCACATAGCAGAGTCATAGTCGGGATTGTAAAAACAAAAATTCATACTAAGCTCTCGCCTTACTATTAGTTCTTCAGCATAATCTGCCAGGTTTAAGCTGTTTCCTGTAAGTTGCTTTTTGTTCGCTATTAATTGTGGCAGAGTATCTATGGGGACCTGCCAGGCTTCAAAGACCTTGTGGATGATCTCTAAGGCTGAGATCTGACCAAAATGTAAATAAGGACTCAGCTCACTTGTATAGTCCAGATCAGGATGATTGCGGTATTGAGCGTAAGCAGATAGCTTTTCCTTGATAAAAAGGCTTAACTTTTTTTGGGCTTGTTCATAACCGCCTGTTATCCCGCCTACTATGTCGGGACTGGGGTGCAGCTTCAGTTCACTGCAGGCCCAGGCCCAAAGTGCATCAATATCCAGCATATCATAAGGATAGTGTGCTATGCCTTGCAAATCCAGATACTGGGGCTCGATATCATAGTGTGGCGGGTCAGGATAGCTGGCCCAATCAGGAAGTTTTGCCACGAGCTTCCTGCGCAAAGTAGCAGCAGTATATTCTTCTTTGTCCGAAGCCAGATGCACGGGGATAGTGGCCTCAGTATCCAGCTGGACGAGCTCTGTATCAGACAGCAGTTCGCTGCTAAATATTGCATCCCGCCAAGTTCTTTGCCAGTTCAGATAGCCATGATCAAGCACCAAAAGCCGGGCTTTTTGACCCAGTCTTGGAATAAGCTCGGTTGGCTTTCCCAGCAGAACATGAAAGGGGATCTTCCTTTTGGCCAGTCCAACTGCGATCTCCAGCAGAGCTTCGAGCATAAACCGGTAATGCCGCATATTGGCCTCCGGAATCTCATCACTCAAAACAAAACAGACTATTAGCCCCAGCTTCAGCTCTTGTGCTTTTGCCACAGCGTAATCAAAAGCAGGGTTACAGTGAATGCGCTGGGCTTGTTGCATCCAATAGAGCACGTAGCTGCCGCTAGATTTCGAGCTGGCTTTATACCGTAAAATTCTATCTTTCATTTCAGGTGTGGTGTGCTGCTTTTTTGCTCTATGGGAAACAGAAAGCTCTCATGGCAAATCATCCTCGTTATGGATGCTCCATGCCTGTTATCAAAAACAATAATATTCATAGTGCTTTGCACCCGTTAATAATCAATTTATGTTTCATGTTTTCTCCTTCGAATTAAGATTGGTAGATAGCATAATATTGTCAAGGGAAAGCCTCGCAAAATCTAAGCTATTTTATAGGTCTGTCTATATTTATCAACAAAATGTGGGTATTTTGAGAACAGGCAAGCAGAAACAGCGCTACAAGCTGCGCTTGAGATAAAGGCATCAAAGATAAACTGCCGCTGCACTCTTGAGTTTTGGTCTTTTCAGCAGATACTGTCGGATGGTGCCCCAATGCAGATAGGACACAGCACGGGAACTGATGGTATAACATGTATTCCAGCAGCCCGGACATTGGGCAAATTGTGCTTTGGCATCTTTCCATTTCTCGCTTGCAAAAATATCCTTGATGTCATCATTAATCAGATTACCTATGGGTTCAGGCAGGCAGGTATAAAGGTCTCCGGTTTCATGCACAAAGAATTTGCTGCCGAAAGTAGGTGAGATCATATATGGGCACTGTTTGTGTTTGTGTTTTTGCCAGCCATCAAAATACCAGAGCGGGGTTTTCAGGTGCTGAGTCTGCTGGATGAGAGGTAAGAGGTTTAGCAGTTCATCCCTGCTTGTTATCTTCATTTCGTCCTGCTCACGGTGATTTTCTGAGCTATAGCGATACACGTCAATATTGAGATTCCAGCCCAATTCTTTAATTCGCTGGATAATCTCGGGTATCTGATGCAGATTGATCTGAGATATTACTACTGTAGCGGTGGGTCGATGGGAATAATCTTCTCTTCTTCGGGCTTCATTGATCTTGCGCACTCCTTCTTCTACAATGTTTTGTACATCTGTAGCCCCACGTAATTTATCAGCCACATCCGCAAGGCCATCGTAAGAGGTATTGATTCCAATATCGTATTTGCAAGCTAAATCTATCACTCTATCTTGCAGTGCTTCAAAGTAATAAAGATTTGTAAGCAGAGCTGTGTTCGTAAACTCATATTTAGCCAGAAGACGGAATATCTCCTCAAGATGGGGATGAATTGCCGGCTCTCCTCCAGTTAAATTAATCCGCTTGTTGCCATGCCGCTTGAGTTTTTTCAGGATGGTTTCAAAGTGTTCAAGATCGATGAAAGAGCCATCGGATTGGGCGGGAATGCCGCACTGCATACAGCTTTGTGTACACATTGAAGTAAGACGGATGGAACAAAAATATAGGGAAGGTATCCTTAAAACAAATTTCTTCAGATGCCCCAGCTCTATCGCTGCCATACCGGCCTCTTGATCAGATTCATTGCTTGTTTCCTCACTTTTTGCATACTGATTATATTTCTTAAAACCATTTTGTGTAATGAGAGTTATTTGTCAAGCTAAGCTACAAGCTGGCATTCCCCCATTTTTTTTAGAACCTAATTTTCATCTGGTCTCGATCACGCCTTTCCTGTATATTTGGCCGTCGTTTATACTGGATAAACAGCGTGATACAGATAGCGAT